>Ga0116156_10002225_pt1 | contig 17768 bp, 19 predicted proteins | sample AD_UKC045_MetaG_FD_89891 | JGI IMG/M metagenome (GOLD analysis project Ga0116156, IMG submission 89891) | Active sludge microbial communities of municipal wastewater-treating anaerobic digesters from USA - AD_UKC045_MetaG | ecosystem: Engineered > Bioreactor > Anaerobic > Digestate | place: USA... | reverse complement strand
TATATCTTAATTAGAGCCAACAAAATCTTTTTCATAAATGCCTATAATTAGTCTATTTAAATACACTATTTCTTTTTTGTCAAATAAAAATAATCCTGATATAATAAGGCTATAAAAATAAAGATAAAAAAATCGTCACGATTTAAAGCGGTTTTAATTCGTGATTATTTGCTAATTGTTATGCGAACAGTAAAATCAGACAAAATTAAATGGCTTTATATCAAAGAGCCTAATGCTGACGATATTTTAACAATACAAAAACAATTCAACCTTCATCCTTTGGTGGTGGAAGAATTTTCCACTCCCACTCTCCGTCCAAAGGCGGCTGAATACGACGGATGTCTGTATCTGGCTATTCACATTCCCCTCTTTGACACTGACAATCGGACCACTTATCCGGCAGAAATTGACATTGTGGTTTGCGACGGCACGCTGATCACCGCTCACGACAAGGACATTTACCAGCTTACGGAATTTTTTGAAGCTTTAAAAAAGGATAAAAAGAAGCGCGATTTCTATATGGGAAACAGCGTCGGGTCTCTTTTGCATTATATTATCGAAATGCTTTTGGAATCTTGTTTTCCCAAACTTGATCACATTTCCCAGAAATTGGACCAAATTGAAGATGAAATTTTTGCCGGGCATGAAAAGGAGATGGTTTTTGAAATTTCACTGGTCAAAAGGGATGTTTTGAATTTCAGAAGAACGATGAAGCCGCAAAAAACCGTTTTTGAATCGTTGGCTTTTAAGGATTATAAATTTATTGATTCGAGTCTCAAGCCATACTATCAGGATTTGACTGGCACCAATGTCCGTATCTGGAATACTTTGGAAAGCAACAAGGAAACCATTGAATCTCTGGAAGCCACCAATAATTCTCTGCTTTCTAACAAACTGGATATGACCATGAAAGTTTTGACTATTTTTTCAGCAGTCTTGCTTCCCCTTACCGTTTATTCTAATATTCTAGCGATGAGCGCCAGCATTCCTTTTGGGAACAATCCCAATGGGTTCTGGATCCATATGTCCATAATGCTTGTCTTGGGTCTTATTACAATCACCGTATTTAAAATTAAGAAATGGCTTTAACAAAATATAAAATACAGGTGTAAAAATTGGCTTTTTTATGCCGCATAATCTGATTTTATGTTGAAACTATACAACACTCTCTCAAAAGCAAAGGAAAAATTCAAGCCGATTAATGTCGGGAAGGTCAGCATATATTCATGCGGGCCGACAGTTTATGATTTTGTGCATTTGGGAAATATCAAATCATATATGACTGCTGATGTTTTACGGCGCTATTTGGAATATAGCGGTTATGAAACGAGAATGATCAAGAATATTACCGATGTCGGCCATTTGACCGAAGATGATATCAACCAGGGCGATTCCGGAGAGGATAAGATTGCCAAAAAGGCAAGATTAGAAAAAAAGACGCCTTCCGAAATAGCTAATTTTTACGAAAAATATTTTTACGAAATAGAAGAAAGAATGAATATTTTGCCAGCCCACTATTTTCCGCATGCCACTGCGCATATTCCCCAAATGATAAAAATGATAACCGAGCTTATCAAAAAAGATTTTGCTTATGAAGTTAACGGCAATGTTTTTTTTGATGTAACCAAATTTTCTGATTATGGGAAACTTTCCGGAAACACTCTGGATAATTTAAAAGTGGGAGCGCGACTCGAAGAACATCCGGATAAGAAAAATCCTTGGGATTTCGCCCTTTGGATCAAAGCCCCGAAAGAACACTTGCTGAAATGGGAATCGCCATGGTCTTTGGGCTATCCCGGCTGGCATATTGAATGTAGCGCTATGAGCAGTGAATATTTAGGTGATACTTTTGATATTCACACTGGCGGAGAAGATAATATTTTTCCCCACCATGAAGCGGAGATAGCCCAAAGCGAAGGTTATTCCGGAAAAAAATTTGTTAATTTCTGGGTGCATACCCGGCATCTTTTGGTTGATGGACAAAAAATGGCAAAATCAAAAGGCAATTTTTACCGCCTGGAAGACATTGTTGAAAAAGGCTATTCCCCTTCCGTTCTTCGCCTTCTTATCCTTTCCGCCCATTATAGGACTCAGCTTAATTTTACCTGGAAATCAATGGAACAAGCCAAGACTAATTTGGAAAAAATAACCGATTTTCTGAGTAATTTGGAAAATATCACTTCTGAAAAAAAAGGAAAAAAAATAAATCTGGAAAAATATCGGAAAAAAATTGAAAAAGCGATGGATGATGATCTTAACACCCCCTTGGCTATCAGTGTTTTTTATGAATTGATGACAGAAGCCAATAAATTGATAGCCAAAGAACAATTGAATGAAGAAGAAGCGGAAAAAATTATCGGATTTTGGGAAAAGATAAATAAATTTTTTGGTTTGGTAATCCCGAAAGACCTGGAACAAGTGCCATTGGAAGTCAAGCAATGGGCGGAGGAAAGAAAAGAGGCCAGAATGGTCAGAAATTTTGCTTATTCCGATGAGCTCAGAAAAAAAATTGAAGCAAAAGGCTATTTGGTGGAAGACGTTAAAAATAATAAATATACGTTAAAAAAGAAAAAATAATTATGAGTGAACAAAAGGACAATATTTTGAAAACTCCGGAAGAAAAAGTGGAAGATTTGAAAGAGGCCATTAAGGAATGCGGTTTTGATGTTGAACAGAAAGGGGAAGAAATTATAATAAAGGAATAGATAATAGTTTATCATCATAAAACAGAAGACAACAGGCAACATCTAAGCTTTTTTAAAGCTTTTATTTTTATGAAGAATAATTTTTGGTTAAAATTAAAAAAGCCAATTTTGGCTTTGGCTCCAATGGCCGGCATCACTGACAGCGCTTTCCGGCAAATTTGCCGGAAATATGGAGCCGATGTTACTTACAGCGAAATGGCCAGCGTTTCAGCGCTGTTTTTTAAGCCCCAAAAAACCTTGGAATTAGTGAGGTTTAATAAATCAGAACGGCCTTATGTGGTCCAGCTATTTGGTAAGAATCCAAAGCATTTTGCCGCATCCACTAAAATTATAACTGAAAAAATCAAACCGGATGGCATTGATATCAACTTTGGCTGTCCGGCTAAAAAAGTTTTCGGTCATGGCAGTGGTTGCGCCCTTATGCCGCAAAAAGAACTGGCTAGGGAGATAATTTCAGCGGTTTGTGAAAACACTTCTCTTCCGGTTTCCATTAAAATTAGAGCTGGAATAAAAGATATGACTGCTTTTGATTTTATTAAAAATACGGCTGATCTTCCCTACTCTGCCATCATGGTTCACGGTCGGACATACGAAGGCAGTTTTTCAGGAGAGGTGGATTTTTCCATTTGCGAAAAGATAAAAAAAATGGTTCCGGAAAAAATTGTTCTTGGAAATGGCGGGATCATGACATCCGAAAACGCTAAAAATATTTTGAAGCGCTATCCTCTGCTTGATGGTTTGGGGATCGCCCGCGGGGCATGGGGAAGGCCGTGGATATTTGAAGAAATTAGAGGAATTATAAATGTAGGGACGGATCTTGTATCCGTCCAAAAAAGGACAGACACAAGGTCTGTCCCTACAAAGTATTATTTTTCAAAAACCAAAAAAATAATGCTTGAGCACGCCAAATTGATATATAAAGACAAAGGAAAAACAGGATTATTTGAAATCAGGAAACATATGTGCTGGTATATTCGCGGCTTTCCGGGTGCGGCAGAAATGAGAAAAAAATTGGTAATGGCGAAAAGTTTAAAGGAAATTATTGATATTTTAAATTAAAAAAGAGCTTCCGATATTCGGAAGCCCTGTTGTATTTATTCTTCTGCTGGCTCTGTCCAGATTCTTTTTTTGTGGGTAGACTGAGACACTTGCAGAGTAGATGTGTTGTCCATTGTTGTTATTGTTTTGTTGATAAAGTCCACTCTTGAGTTTGGAGGTATCAAAAACTTCTTAATCAGTTCTCCGGTTCCGGCATTGAAAATCTTCATGTATCTTTCTGGAAGATCCGGAGTCCAAATGCCAAATTTCATCGGCGCTATGCCGACAATCACTTCCCGCGGGTATGTTTCGTCATATCCAAACCATTCCTCTCCCCAAACCACTTCTCGTTGACCTTTAGAGTACCAACCGATTGTGGTCCTGAATGTTTTTTTTACGATGTCGTAAACTCGCACTTCGCCGCCGATGATATTCTTGGTATCGCGACGATAAAGCATGAGATATGCTTTATCTTTGAGTATTTTGTAGCTGTCTATCCAGCATGAGTTGTCAAATTTCAGTCGCAGGACATTAATTTTGCCGTAATAGTCAACCTCGGCAACAATGAATGTTTGCGCTTGGTTGTCATGTTTATAAATGAAAGATATCATGAATCGGTCGTAATAATACGACTGAATCTTATCGAACTGCAAATCGTCAATGGACCATCCTTTTCCCAGAGGAATAGTATAGGTCGCTTCTCTCCAAGTGCAGGCCATTTCCAGCCAGCTCTCATAGGTTTCGCTGTCCGTTTTGATCGCATAGGCGTTTCCGCCTTGATTCACATCGGCCCAACGGGAAACAACAATGGCGCTTGCGTCGGAAGAAATTGCAACCAACGCTGCCAAAACCAAGAATGCAGTAAGAAGTTTTTTCATTTTTACATCCTTTCTTTGATGTGGTTTTATTGAATGCTTCCCTTCCGTCGACTATTTTTAAGCCATTTCTGGCTATTTTTTGTTAAATAACTATCCTACTACCTTAGCACAAAATGCTGTATAAGTCAAGAGATAAGAAGTGTGTGTTTATGAGAAAATTTAAAATAAAAAATGACTTTCGTGTGTGAATAATAGTTGCACAACTTGGGCAAAGACGCAAGTTGATTTTTGAGTGTTGATTGGTATAATGATAAGACTATGAACTCAATTTAAATAATCTCATTTCTGTCATTCCCGTGTAAACGGGAATCCAGTAAATAAGCCAGGATTTCAGACTAGATTCCCGCCTGCCTGCCAGTAGGCATGGCTTTCGCGGGAATGACAATTAAGCGCAAAGTTTTAGTCATATAAAGGCTTATTATAAATATAAAGTAAGATTTAATTAAAATCAGCTATATGGCAAAAGCTTCATCAAATGATAATCTTCGCGTTCCGCCGCAAAATATTGAAGCCGAGAGATCCGTTCTGGGCGCTTTGATGCTGGATAAAGATGCAATCATCAAGGTAGCCAATCTTATCCGTATCGGAGATTTTTATAAAGATGACCACAATCTTATCTATGAGGCGATGGTGGAACTTTATGAACAAAGAGAACCGATCGATGTTCTTTCTCTTTCCAATCGTCTGGAAGAAAAAGGACAACTGGATAAAGTCGGCGGTTCAAGTTATTTAGCATCTCTGGTTAGCTCTGTGCCGTCAAGTGCCAATATTGCCCACTATGCCAAAGTGGTGCAGAAAAAATCAACTTTACGAAAATTGATTAATACCGCCAGTGAAATTTTAGAACTTGGTTATAAGGAAGAAGAAGATGTGGAAAAAATTCTTGATTCGGCCGAACAAAAACTTTTCTCCGTTTCTCAAAAATATATAAAACAGGATTTTGTGCCGATAAAATCAATTTTGGAATCGGCTTTCAATCGAATTGACGAGCTCCACAAAGGCGATCACAAATTGCGCGGCGTGCCAACCGGTTTTCCTGATTTGGATCAGATCTTGGCCGGCTTTCAAAAATCGGACCTGGTAATCTTAGCTGCCCGTCCTTCCATAGGAAAAACTACTTTGGCGCTTGATTTTGCCAGGCAAATCGCGGTCAAGGAAAAAATTCCGGTGGGAATATTTTCTCTTGAAATGTCTTCAGATCAGTTGATAGACAGGATGCTGGCGGCCCAGTCCGGCGTGGATTTATGGCGACTTCGAACGGGAAGACTCAAAACCGGAGAGGGAGATGATGATTTTCAGCGGATTGGCGAGGCTATGGGGGTGCTTTCAGAAGCGAAAATTTTTATTGACGATGCCGGATCGGCCAATGTTATGGAAATGAGAACGATGGCAAGACGACTCCAATCCGAACACAATGTCGGACTGATCATAATCGATTATTTGCAGCTTATGGAAGGGCGAAGCGGCGGAGATAACCGAGTCAATGAAATTTCCGAAATTTCAAGAGCCTTGAAACAATTGGCGCGGGAACTTAATATCCCGGTCATTGCTCTTTCCCAGCTTTCTCGGGCGGTGGAATCCCGAAGCCCGCAAATTCCCAAATTGTCAGACCTAAGAGAATCCGGATCTATCGAACAGGACGCCGATGTGGTGATGTTTCTTTACCGGGAAGATCGGGAAAAACCGGATACGCCGAATAAGAATATTGTGGAAGTGCATATTGCCAAACACAGAAACGGACCTATTGGCCGATTGTCTTTGTATTTCAATGAAAATTCAACCACTTTTAAATCTTTAGAAAGAGTTCGAACGGAATAATTTATGTATCCCAAATCATTCAAAAAATTAATCGATCACTTTTCCGCCCTGCCTTCCATCGGTCCCAAAATGGCGGAAAGGCTGGTTTTGTATCTTTTTAAGCAAGACAAGGAAAAACTGAAAGAATTTTCCCAAAGTTTGGAAGAATTGAAATCGAATCTGCGGTATTGTAAAAAATGTTTCAATATCAGCGAGGAAGATTATTGCTATATTTGCCAGAATAAAAATCGCAACCAAAAAACAATCTGTATCGTGGAAGATCCGCTGGATATAATCGCCATCGAGAGGACGAAAAGATATGACGGTCTTTATTTTGTCTTAGGGGGCGTTTTGAATTCCGGAAAAAATGGCCAAGGAGAAAATTTGAAAATCGGAGAATTGGAAAGAAAGGTAAAAAATGAGGATATTAAAGAAATAATTTTAGCTACCAACCCGACAACCGAAGGCGATGCTACGGCTCTCTATATTAAAAAAATCCTTGCTTCTTTTGAGGTCAAGATAACTCGTCTGGCGCGCGGGCTTTCCACCGGAGCGGATATTGAATATGCCGATGAGATAACTCTGGGTTCGGCGATTGAAAATAGGAAGTAAGGATACTTTAACAAGATCGCCGGCTAATGACACTGGCGCAAAATAAAAAACTCGGCAGGAGATTGCCGAGTTTTTGTATATCAAGTTAAATCTATATCTTGGTTATTTCCACTTCTGTCAAAATTTGCCGGTGTCCGAATTTTACCTTATACCTTTTTTTGGCTTTATGCTTTATCCCGACCACTTTCTTGTCTTTGGCGGTTTTAATAATCTTTCCTTCCACTTTAGCGCCTTTTATGAACGGAGTTCCTACTTTAATGTTGTTTTCATCACCTAAAAAAAGAACTTCGCCGAAAGTAATTTTTTCCCCTTCTTTTCCTTCCAATTTTTCTATTTTTATCCTGCTTCCGACCTTGATTTTATACTGTTTCCCCCCGGTTTTTATCACTGCCAACATAAAAATTTTCCTAAAAATTAGATACAGATAGTATACGCTTTTAAAATACAAATGTCAATAATTGCCGAATTTCTGGACAAAAAAGAGAAATTTTGGTAAGATTCAATCAATCTTGAAGGATAACATAACTACTTCCTTTGGGGGGAAATATGGAAAAACTGAAAAGAAAGTTATTTTTTTGGACACTGGTCCTTCTCTTTTTTGTCACTACGCCTATCATCATTCTTCATGCCAGAGGGTATCGCTTCGATTTAAGTCGGGGTGTTTTTGTGCACAGCGGAACAATAGCCATAAAGTCCAATCCTCAATCGGTGGATGTTTCTTTGAATGGAGAGCTTTTTGAAGCTAAAAAAATTGACAGAATAAACAATTCTTATAATCTAACCGGGCTTTTGCCGTCTGATTATGAGATAAAAGTTACTTATTCCGGATTTCGTTCCTGGAGCAAAAAAGCGGATGTTCATTCCGGTGTGGCCAGTGAATTTTGGAATATCCTTCTGGTTCGGGAAAATTATGAAAGAGAAATTCTCATCGGTATTTCCGGAGTAGACCGTTTCTTTATGTCTCCCAAAAACCAATACATCGTTTATACGGAAAATGCGGAGGAAGGCCTGAAAACAAAGTTATTTAACATCAAGGATAATACGGTTGAGAGGGAATTTTCTTTTCCCGGTTGGAAAATTTTAGACGAAACAAAAAAGGAAAATATTGAGTGGTCTCCCGAAGAAGATTATTTGTCTGTTCCGGTGGAAAAAACAGAATTGATAGCGTCCAAGAAAAAAACTCGCTATGCCGCCTCCCCTGTTTATGAGACGCGATACGCCTATTTTATTGTTGATCCGGAAAACGAAACCAGCTTTAATCTCAATGAGTTTTTAGGAAAAAATAATATAACCAGCGTTCGTTGGGATCCAAAAGACAAAGATTATCTTTTTTTCTTGTCTGAAGGTTCACTTTTCAGGGTCAATATAAAAGATGCCTCGGATATCATTAATATTTCCCCGGTCGTTTCCGCGTTTAACCTGACCCGATCCAACATTTATTATTTAGGCATTCCCAATAATTTGGTTTATAAATCCAGTCTTGACGGGAAATCGGAAAAAGAACAAATAACCAATAATTTTCCGGATTTATCATCAAGTCCAGTGGATAAAATGATTATCTACGATGAAGACAGGATAGCTTTTATCAACCAAAATAAAGATCTGTTCATATACAATTTTGGAGAGCATGACACCTATTTCAAAAAAATCGGCAGTTTAGTGGAAGGCGTTCATTTTTCTGATGACGGAAAAAAAATGCTTTTCTGGAGCGATAATGAAATATCGGCTTATTTCTTGCGCGATTGGGATGTTCAACCGGTAAGAGCGGAGAATGAGTTGGCCAATATCACCCGCTACAGCGAGCCGATAAGAAATGTCCAGTGGTTCAAAGATTATGAACATATCATTTTTACTTCCGGAAGATTCACTAAAATAATCGAGCTTGACCCGAGAGACCATAGGAATTGCATGGATCTTATAAGCACAGAATTGGAAAAACCATTTGTCCGGTATAATAATTCTCTGGAAATTCTTTATTTTACGGAAAAAAACGGAGATTCTACGAATTTGCAATCAATAATTTTCCCCGAGCCGACGCCTATTCTCGGGATAGGAGGATAAGATAAAATTAGTAAAAAATTTAAGGTAAAATTGTCATCGGATCAAGCCAGTCCTTTAGTTCATTTTCGTTATTGGCATACCCTCTGATATTTATCTCTTTCCCTTTATGGATTCCAAGATGCAGATGCTTCCTTTCCCTATCGGTTTCAGCGCTTTCATTTCTTCCTAAAAATCCAATTTTTTCTCCGGCTTCCAAATTTTCGCCGGTTTTTTTGTCGATGCTTTCCATATTCAGATGGCCATAGATAACGGTTATCGGTTCGTTTTCTAAAAAACAAGATTGGATCAAGACTCCCCCATAGCCGCTGGCTATTCTTTTTTCCAAAATTTTTCCTTCACAGATAGCTTTTATTTCAATATCTTTATTTAATTCTTCCGGAAAAATTTCAAAATCAGCTCCGGTATGAAAGCCATAAAATCTCTCTGGTTGAACCGGAGAGTTTTGGGGTGTTATAAAAATACCAAAGGGTTTTTTTGTCACTCTTTCTCCTGCCCGGTCAATGGGAAAACGAAAACTGCTTTTTTTAGAATCCGGATTATTTGTTGAAATCTGGCTTTCCTTTGAAGGAGGAACGGAAGTGTCAGTGTTTTGGATGTCGCCGCTTTCTTTTGGAAAAAGAAAAAGAATTGTCGACAGAAAAAATATTAAAAATAAAGAGATAAAAAGTTTTGACTTCATATCTCTATAATACAACAAAACAGAAAATAAATTTAGATAAAAAAAACCAGCCAGTCGGGCAAATGCCTGACTGGCTGTTACTCTGCTACTTCAGGAGTTCGGGATACTCCATTTTGATGATGGCCAGTGCACTGAGCGTAAAGCAACAGTAGAGCTTGCCTTCCTTGCGGAGCTCAATCAACTCTTCCCAGGTGAACCACTCGACTCCCTTCATGAGCTGGTCGTTCTGGTCGGCGGTGAGGCCGGAGGAACGACTCATATCGATCTGGCCGACAACGAAATCGGTCAGATGAGGAGAGAAAGCTGTGTTGTCGCAGAACCGGCCGAGATTTCGAGCCGAAACGACAACACTTTCCGTCTCTTCCTTGGCTTCCCGAATGGCTGCCTCATGCCCGGATTCCCTCATCTTGGGGAATCCTCGCGGGATCTCATAGGAGAACCGACCGAGTTCCGAGAGATTGATGTTCGGAAAATTTCTGGCGTAAGCTTCCTGGTCGTTCGTTTGGGGACGCCAGACCTTCTTCAGTCCGACTCGTCCTTTCTCGTCGACCGGTAGGAAAACTCCCCCGCCCTTTTCTGCTCGGATGGCCTGGTCATAGAGAACCTTGTCTCCCTCAGGTGAAACCCACATAACGTGAACAACCTTGCAGCCGAGTTTGGGATTCTCGATTACCGAATCGTCTCCAGGCTTCCACCCAGCGTTTGCTTTTTTTGCATCAAACATTTCTAATCTGTTCATTTAACTCCCTCTCCTTACCGCCTCATTGCGGTAGGTAATGAAGTCAGGGGGTTTTCTTTTCGCGCCTCTTGCGCTAGCTTTCGGACCATCCAAAAGCAAGATAACCTTCCCATTTAGAAAGTACAGGCGTCCAATATTGCTGGACAGCATAGTTTAGCATAAATTTAGCTGTCTGTCAAATGGAAAAGAGATTATTTTTTCAACAAAAAAAAGCTTATAAAAGCCATTTTTTGCTTAATAATTCCTAAAATTTTAAAAATCTTGTTCTATTAGTAACGATAGCCAGTCTCTCTTTTTATTTTATTGGCTTCCCTTTGATGGTTTTCAGCGGATTTTTTATCGCCTATTGCTTGGTAAATGTTACTTAATGTCTGGTGGGATTTTAATATGGCATTGGAATAATTTAATTTTTCGGCTCTTTTCAGAGCTTCGTTGGCCAAAACCAAGGCTTTATCAATATTATCCGGCAAAAATCTTCTTACACCTCCTTTGCCGGGGATACTGGTGATTGAGGCATAAGAATTGGCAGCTTCAATCATTGCTCTTGCAGCATCATATTCATCTCCACTTTCTTCCAAGTGTTTTACATATTTTTGATAGTCTTCCGTTTTCTCTTTCGGTTTTAAATCTTTATTATAAGTAAGACCAAAAAGAATTTTTCCTTCTAAAACCTTATCGTTAAGTTCTCGGGCGGAGCTCAATGCTGATTTATTGTGCTCAATAGCCATCTGGGGATTTTTAGCGGCTGTGCCTTCCCATGTGGACAAATCGTGTATCGCGCGAGCAAAAACGGTTTTATCCTTAAGCTTTTTTTCATTTTCAGAAATTACGGTAAGCAATCGAAAAAAGCGCCCATGATCTTTTAAATGATATGCAACGCCCATCATTTCATTGAGAATGTGTTCCGGAAGATCAGCTTCCGAAAGCCATTTGAAAACTTCCTGGCTATCGATATCTTCCGAACAGATGTTTTTTTCCGGACCAAATTTTTCGCCAAACAAAAGATCAAAACTATTCCGAAGGGAAATTAGGCCCTTTCCTTTTTCTCTTCTGTCGAGAACAATGCTTCTTATTTTTTGGGGATCGGAAAGTATATCTTTTATCTCGTCTAAATTTTTATTTTTTAAGTTTTCTCCCAGGCTACCGATTAATTCAATAGAACTTTGTTCCGGGGCAGGCTTCCATTTTTCTGCCGGATTTTGGATATAAAATTCTGGCGATTTTGGCATAATATTATAATAAAGATATTTCAAATAAATTTATGAAATATTTTTAACTATTTTATTCCCATAATTGGCTTCATAATATTTTTGATATTCTCCTGATTTAACATTTTTCCACCAGCTTTCATTATTTTTATACCATTCAACCGTCTTTTTGAGTCCTTCTTCAAAAGAAACTTCCGGCTGCCAGCCCAATTCATTCTTGATTTTGGTGGTGTCCATGGCATATCGCCGGTCATGTCCCGGGCGATCTTTGACAAATTCAATCATTTCTTCTCCTTTTCCCGTAAGCGCCAATATTTTATAAGTCAGTTCCTTGTTGGTTTTCTCGCTGTTTCCGCCAATGCAATATGTCTCCCCTATTTTTCCCTTATGGATAATGACGTCGATGGCCTTGGCGTGATCTTCCACATAAAGCCAGTCGCGAACATTCATTCCATCGCCATAAAGCGGCACTTTTTTTCCTTCCAGGAGATTGGTTATAAAAAGAGGGATGACTTTTTCCGGGAATTGAAAAGGGCCATAGTTATTGGAACAATTGGAAATTGTCGCGGGAAGATTGAAAGTATGGTAATAAGCTCTCACCAGATGGTCGGAGGCGGCTTTAGAAGCGCTGTAAGGGCTTCTGGGGTCATAAGACGTGTTTTCATTAAAGGCAGGGTCTTTCGGAGAAAGGGAGCCAAAAACCTCGTCGGTAGAAATATGGTGAAAGCGGATATTTCCGTTTTTTAGAGCCGATTTCAAAAGATTATGGGTGCCAATAACGTTAGTAGTAATAAAATCGTCCGGATTAAGAATGGACCTATCCACATGAGATTCGGCGGCAAAATGGACAATTAAATCAATTTTTTCTTGGGAAATTATATCATCCACCAGTTTTTCATCCCTGATGTCGCCTTTTATAAATTTATAATTGGGATTGTCTTCAACATCTTTTAGGTTTTCCAAATTTCCGGCATAAGTCAAAAGATCAAAATTACAGATCTTGTAATCCGGATATTTTGATAATATATAGCGGATAAAATTGGATCCGATAAATCCGGCTCCGCCTGTGACTAAAATATTTTTACCCATAGCTTATTTATATCAATATTTAAAAAGGAGAATTAAAATCATTGAACTGGGGATGAGTTTTGTCTTTTTCGCTCAGAATAGGCTCTTTTATCGGCCAGCTAATGTTAAGCGTCAGATCATTCCAAATAATTCCGCCTTCTGACTGGGGAGAATAAAAATTGTCGCATTTATATTGAACCTCGGTGTTATCCTCAAGAGTCATAAATCCGTGGGCAAAACCTTGGGGAACGTAAAGCATATCAAAATTTTTGGCCGAGAGATGGTGGCCTTCCCATTGTCCGAAAGTTTTGGAATTTTTCCGAATATCAACTATGACATCGTAAATCGCGCCCTTGGTAACTCGAATCAGTTTGGCTTGGGCAAGTGGCGGTTTTTGAAAATGCAGTCCTCGGAGCACTCCCTTGGAAGCGGACATTGAATGGTTGTCCTGAACGAACTCCTGGCTGATTCCGTTTTCGGCAAAAATTTTCTTGGAGTAGTTTTCCATAAAAAATCCCCGAGAATCGCCAAAAACCTTTGGTTTTACAAGATAAACACCTTCAATTTTTGTTTTAACAAACTCCATGATTTTAAAAGATAAATTAATTAAGTTAGGCTAATGTAATGATAATATAAATTATAGCCAAAAGCAAAAGCAGTCCTGCCTGAGCAGAACCGCTTTTTTGTTGACGCGGATGGCTTTTTATTTCAATTTCCAATCTTGTTTTATCTCTACTTCAATTGTTTTTCTTGATCCGTCTTTGCCGATAACCGTTACTTTTCCCGGAATTTGGCTGACGCCGGATTGCTTCTGAATCATTAAATTATAGTTTTCGGTGTCGATATCAGAAGGCAGAGTATAATTAAATTCAATGGTTTTAGTTTCTCCCAGCGGCACATTAACAAGAGTCCCAAAATATTTTTTATCGAGTTCTTTTCCGAATCTCACTTCCGAAGTATTCTGGGAATTTACAAGCCAAGAATTAGCCGGCACATAAAGGCGGAAATAGGTCAGATAATTTTTTGTCATCCAGTCTTTTTCTTTGGCGGTATGGTTATAGGTAATTTTCAGATTGGCCTCCGGAACGTTTTTGGACAGATCTACCGTATATTCAAAAGATCTTTTCATATAGTAGTCGCTTTTCAGCGATCCCATATTGGCATCAACCATCATTAAATAATCTTCGTTTCCGTTCTTTTCCATTTCTCCGTTCCAATTAGCATCATGGGCGTGCCTTTCCATTTCCGAATTTTTAAAATACAATTGAATATCCTTGTTTTTTAGATCTTCCAAAATTATTTTTGCCAATTCCAATTTTTGAGCATTGCCGAGAGTAGAAACTCTTTTCAAAACTTCCTTGGCCAATCCGTTCATTACGGATTTTCTTTCCCCTCTTTCAATGCCTTGTTTGGCATAGCCTTGTTCTACCTGGTATTCCAAATTCAAAATAGCATTTTCGCTGCTATAAGTTCCCGGGTAACCTTCAATTTCCACCGGTCCGGTTACTTTTAAAAAGGATGTCAGAACATTGGAATTGATGGCAATGATACCATCCAGTTTTTCTTGTCCCTGTCCCATTCGGTAAAATTCTTCCGCCTTTTTGGCGTTGGTGGGAAAATCAGGAGAAAAATTGGAATCACGAAGTTTCCAAGAATTAATTCTTAATGTTTCCTTCATCGGATATGGCGGAGAAACGGTATCAGGAATACGGCCGTCAAAATTAGACAAGTCGTGAGTTTCCATTTTCAGAATTTCTCCGTTTTTGATGGTCAATATTCCGAAAGAGCCGATATATCCCCCGCCCGGACGGATTTCCATATTGTTTTGAAAAAGCACTAAAAAAGTTTTTTCTTCGTTGTCTTTTTTCAAAATATAACCGGCCAAATGTCCCAGAGTCTTGTTTTCTTCGCTGAACGGCAAAAATTCAACCGCATCTTCAACAACTCCGTAGCCTTTATTATAAATCTGCCAAAAAGCATACCAGCAGCCTAAAAAGACGATGGATAATGACCAAAATATAATCCAGAATTTTTTGCTTCTTTTTTTGCCCATAAAATTATAATTTTCCCATTAACAATTTATTTATCCTTTCCTTCACTTCTTCCGGAGTGGCTTCTCTGAATACGTCTTTTTCTGTTTGAATCTCTGCAACAGGCTCGGAAACCTTTTCTTCTTCTTTGCTATTATACAATTTTTCTTTTACCTGCCAAAGCGCTGATTCATCGGCGATAGGAAGATTGGAAGGCGCAAAGCTTTTTTTGGATCCAACAATCTTTTCCGTTTCTGTTTGAGCTGGAATTTTAAAAACTTCTGCTTTTTTTTCTTCTGCAACCGCTTTCTCTTCTGGTTTGGAAGCTCTGAATCTTTTGGAAAAATCAGGCAATTTTTCCCAGTTAAAAGGTTTGTAGGCCTTTTTGGGAGAAAATGTTTTAGGGGAAGAAAAAAGTTTGGAAATTTCTTCTACCAAAAATCCTGCCAAAAGACCCAAAAGCAAGCTTTTTAATATAGACCAATACAAGTTTTGAGAAAAACTGGGCTTAACTGCTGGTTCACCAACAATTTCTACTGACAATTCATTTTTTATGTTATAAAGTCGGGTTATTTCTCCGGTTAAATTTCTTCCCGTTTGGGCGACTATAGTTTGTGCTTGTCGCGGATTCTTATCCAAAACGCGGATTTCCACAAGGCCTCCCTCGCCTTTTTGGCTTGCTACTATCTTATTTTTCCAATAAGCCTCTCTTTTCTTTTCCGGCAAGGCTTCTGCCGCGTCAATAACATCCTCGTTGCTTTTTATAAGTTTGTTGTAAAAAGAAAGAGTGGTTGGGATTTTGGAAACTTCCCCGGCAATTTGAACAATGTTTTCGCTGATAGCTTCATTTTGGGGAATGAGAGCCAAAGTTAATTTGGCTTCAAAGGCTTGATTTTTGTTTGTAAACGCCAAAAATAGCGCTAATCCGATAGCGATGGAAGAAAACAAAAAAATATTTAAATCTTGCCTTGTTTTCATGCTGTTTATTTATATAAATCTAACAGACAATACTAGCACTAAATGAAGAAATTGTCAAATGAGGAAAAAATAAAAAACACCGGCCTCGGGCAGTGTTTTAATCAACAAGGCATTTTCGCTCATTTAAGGGCTGTTCTTAATTTCCTCTATTTGCCATCTTAGGTCATATTGGGCCCTTTTGGCCAATTCATAACTATCCCGGGAAAAATTTGGCGAATATAGAATTTCTTCCATTCCTCTGGTAAATCGCCCGGCTTTTAGGGGTAAATCTTGGGTTTTATGAAAATAATTGTCAATTGTCTTTGCTCGTCCGGGATATAATTGAAGGGAGAAATCATTGCTATATTCCCAAAATTCCCTTTGAATTTGAATGGCGTTTTTTTCTAGCAGTTTTATTTGTTCGAATATCTCCTCCTTTTTTTCCAGAGTCAGGACTGTCTTTTTTTTGAGGAGAGGCAAATCCGTCTCCAGTGACTGGAGGGTGACATCCATTTCTTCAATTATTTTTTCAGCCTTATCTTTATGGATAATTTGTTCGCTAATAATTTGCTGACTTATAGTTTCTGCTGTTTTTTGAACGGTTAGTTGTATTATTCGATAAGTCAAAAGAAAAAGCATTGCGGTATCAAGGACGAAAAAAGCGATCAAAAATATTTTGGATCCAGTGATAGCTTTAAATTTTTTCTTAATTTGCTTCTTTTTCATTTTCAGGGCTTAATTAATGCCTTTTGTCTTTTAATATAGCGGCTATTGACAAAATTGGCAAGATGGTGTAAGATAGACGGTTAAGATAATTAAATTCATATGGACAAATTTATGGCTCAAAACAAGGAAATAACCGCTAAAACCATCATCCGAAACTGGAGATTTATCCTGATTTCAATGGCGCTTTTTGCCTCTGTGGCCTTTTTTGTGAGCACTATAATTGCTCCAAAATATGAAAGCCAGACTCAAATTTTGATTTTGCAGAAGAATATGGAAATTGATGCCTATAGATCTGCCAAGGCTTCAGAATTTGCCGGTGAGGTTTTAAAACGAGTTATCAATTCTTCTGAATTTATGAACGGAGTTCTGGCTACTTCCGGAACCAGCATCTATAAATTCGGAGAAACTCCGGAAGACCAATTGAAAAATTGGGCAAAAACAGTAAAGGTTTCTTCCGTGGTTAACACCGGAATAGTCAAGATTACCGTTTTGGATGAAAGCAAAAAAGAAAACAAGAAATTAATGGAAACTGTTTTGGCTGAACTCTTGAATGATAACGGCGCCAAATATCATGGCAATGGCAATATAAATCTCAAGAAAATTGGTGGACCGGTTTATTTTGAAGACCCGGCTTTCCCAGTTATCTGGCTAAATGTTATAATTGCGGCGGTGATTGGTTTGTTTTTCTCGCTCGGAGTGATATTCATTAAGGGCGAAAAAATAGGCAGCTGGTTTTCTGATGAAAATATTGAATATAACGATAATTTCTAAACTTGTTTTTCTTCAGGCTGTAAAAAATACAATTTTACAGCCCACAAGAAGCGCAAGCTTCGTGAATTTCTGGCAATAATGCCGGAAAAAGATGACGAAAATAAAAGGAGGATTTTATGAGTTCATTGAAAGTTGTTGTAGCAGTTGTAGTTTTTTTGGCAACGGTTTTTTTCTCTGGTGTCGGAGTGTCGGAAGCTGGCAGGAAGTTTGATCCACAGAACAATTTCCGGCATGATGCTTCCACCAAAACCGGAATGGACAGAGACGAGGCCAACAATTCGGTCCGGGGGCCAAACGGTTCTGAAAAGGCGCCCAAGGTTCCAAGCAAGAAGGCTCCGGTTATCATTAATGATTCACCGGGCGTTCGCAAGATTCAGATTGGAGACGAACCGGGCGTTCGCAAGATTCAGATTGGAGACGAACCGGGCGTTCGCAAGATTCAGATTGGAGACGAACCGGGCGTTCGCAAGATTCAGATTGGAGACGAACCGGGCGTTCG
>Ga0116156_10002216_pt1 | contig 17798 bp, 14 predicted proteins | sample AD_UKC045_MetaG_FD_89891 | JGI IMG/M metagenome (GOLD analysis project Ga0116156, IMG submission 89891) | Active sludge microbial communities of municipal wastewater-treating anaerobic digesters from USA - AD_UKC045_MetaG | ecosystem: Engineered > Bioreactor > Anaerobic > Digestate | place: USA... | reverse complement strand
GAAAGAGAAGATAGGATTGAGAAAGTGAATGAAGCAAGTAATGCAATAGAGAAATTATTAAGTGCTTATTTTTCTAATCCGGAGAACGAAAAGAAGAGTATTCTGATTAGATCTTTTGAGAATGTTTATAATTCAAGAATTTTATCTATTGCAGATCCTCAAGAATTAGCAAATTTTATGCGAAATTCTATTGAAAAGGTTTTAGAGGGTTATAATCAGAATAAGGAGGATTCGAATCTTGTTTGGGGAAAAGCCGAGGAAGATGTTTTAGATAGGTTACGTGCTATAGCTAATGATTTAGATAGCGCCATGATTGGAAAAGAAACGCCAGTTGGTGGTATTGATTTTAACGCGGCGAATTTGAATATGCAAATCAAGCGCGACGGCAATGGCATGGTGTTGCCGTTAGATCAGCAGGATTTGGAAAATATCCGTATTGACGGGCTTATTCCAATTATTTTGGATATTAAGCCGGCCGTTGGTGTTGTGAATTTGTTATAAGTTTCCCCCTTTACTAACTTTCAAAGGTTAGTAAAATCTTGCCCCTGCTTGGGATGCTTCATCCCAGGCAGGGTTTTTTAATGAGCACATAAGTTGCGGAAAACAATTTTAAAAGACGCAACGCATAAGCACGAATTAACCCCGTAAAAGCTCCTGCTTTTATCGTGGTAATGAGAGGAGGCTTTACTCACAAAAGTTTTAACTTGTGTCAGGGTAAAATGGAGTAGGGAGCCCTGTGAAAAAAGCCTCATATTTTTTTCTTGACAAATGATACTTGTATGGTATCATTTAGGCATGAATTTAATTAATAGAGATACGGATTATGCTTTACGGGCTATTATTTTTATCGCGCAATCGGATAAAGAACTTGTTTCAACGGCGGAGCTCGAAGAAGAATTGAAACTGCCGCGTCCTTTTTTAAGAAAGATTTTACAAATTTTACAGAAAGAAGGCATTCTCAATTCTGTGAAAGGCGTTGGCGGCGGATTTAATTTGGCTAAGCCGATTGAGAAAATATTTCTTTTAGACTTAATAAAAATTTTTCAAGGCCCGCTTACGTTAGCGGAATGTATGTTTCGCAATAAAGTTTGCAAAAACAGAAAAACATGTCCTTTGCATAAGAAAATTAAGGCTCTTGAACAATACGCGCGTGATTATATGAAAGATGTGACAATCGGCACTTTATTAAAAGGATAAAAAATGAAACGACAGATTATTAAAATTGATGAACATAAATGTAATGGTTGCGGCATCTGCACGCAAGGTTGCCCGGAAGGCGCGCTTAAGCTTATTGACGGAAAAGCAAAGCTCGTCGGAGAATTATATTGTGATGGCTTAGGCGCGTGTATTGGAAATTGCCCTGAGGGCGCAATAACGATTGAGGAGCGCGAGGCCGTGGCCTATGATGAACGAAAAACTATGGAAAATATTATTAAAGAAGGGCCGAACGTTATCAATGCACATTTAAAACATCTAAAAGATCATGGACAAGAAGATTATTATAACCAAGCCCTTGAGGTTTTAAAAGAGAAAGGAATCGTTGTAAATATGGCTCACGAATCGCATCAGAATCATCATGGTGCCGGCGGTTGTCCGGGCTCAAAAATAATGGATTTTCGTTCTTCTTCACAAGAGGGTTCTGCGGCATCTGTTGATGTGTCTTCACAGCTTAGCCAATGGCCGATACAGCTTCATTTATTAAATCCACACGCGCCCTATTTTAAAGACGCAGAACTTGTGGTGGCGGCGGATTGTGTGCCGTTTGCGTTTGCTAATTTTCACGCGCGATTTTTAAAAGGGAAAATTTTAATTATTTTTTGTCCGAAATTAGATAATGCGCACGAGGTTTATTTAGAAAAGTTAAAAGAAATTTTTTCTTATAATAATATTAAAAGCGTTTCGGTTGTTCATATGGAAGTGCCGTGTTGTTCAGGCACATTAACGCTGGTTGAAAAAGCTTTAGAGCGAAGCCAGAAACACATTTCCGTCAGAGAATATACGATTTCATTGGATGGAAAGATTATATAAATAATAATTTGATATTTGTAATTTTTTAGGTGTCATTCCTGACTTCTTTGATTTTTATTTAGAAATGTTCAGGAATCTCTTGTGATGACGAAACGGCTGTCAAAAGAGGGAGATCCCTGCTTTCGCAGGGATGACAAAAATCGATGAGTAATATTAATTCAACCCCTTTGTAAGAAAACAAAGGGGTAAATTCGCACGATTAAGTTACATTGCTAAAACTGCTGTAACTTAAGTGCTCATTGAAGGAGGTTTTATTATGTTTTGTTTTCAATGTCAAGAAACAGTTAAAAACACAGGCTGCACATTTAAAGGCGTGTGCGGGAAAGAAGAGCCAACTGCTAATTTGCAGGATCTTTTAATTTATACATTAAAAGGAATTGCGATTTTAGAGTTTATTGCGAAGGAAGGGAAAATTTCATACTCTTCGAGTGGAGATTTTATTACTCAAGCGCTTTTTGCGACGATTACAAATGCGAATTTTGATAATGATCGTATTACCTTACTTATTAAGGAAGCTTTACAAAGACGTGACGCGCTTAAAACAAAAATAGGCGCTAAACTTCCAAAAAATTTACATGACGCGGCAACGTGGAATGTTTCGGAAAGTGGTTTTTCTGAAAAGGCAAAAACCATTGGCGTTCTTGTGGATTCCAATGAAGATGTACGTTCGCTTCGTCAGCTTTTAATTTTGGGCTTAAAAGGTATTTCTGCGTATTATCATCACGCGCATGTATTAGGCGGAAAAAATGAGGAAGTTTTAAGTTTTATTTTAGAGGCGCTTGTTTCAACGACAAAAGATTTGTCCGTCGATGAAATGGTTAAATATGTTTTACGTGCTGGCGAAACAGCGGTTAAAACCATGGCGCTTTTGGATCAGGCGAATACATCGAATTATGGAAATCCGGAAATCACAAAAGTGAATATCGGCGTGCGTAAAAATCCAGGCATTCTTATTTCCGGCCATGATTTAAAAGATATGCAGGAGCTTTTAGAACAAACACAAGGCACCGGTGTTGATGTTTATACGCACAGCGAAATGCTTCCGGCAAATTATTATCCGTCGTTTAAAAAATATGACAATTTCGTCGGGAATTATGGAAGCTCTTGGTGGAAACAGAATGAAGATTTTGAAACATTTAACGGACCGATTTTGATGACGACAAACTGTATTATTCCGGTGAAAGATTCTTATAAAAACAGGATTTTTACAACTGGTATGGCTGGTTATCCGGGCGTTAAACATATTGCCGATAGAAAAGAAAACGGAAAAAAAGATTTTTCCGAGATTATAAAGTTAGCCAAAACATGTCCGCCGCCCAAACAAATTGAAGAAGGAGAGATCGTTGGCGGATTCGCGCATCATCAAGTTTTAGCTTTGGCTGATAAAGTGGTGGCGGCTGTTAAAAGCGGCGCGATCAAACGATTTGTGGTTATGGCCGGATGCGATGGGCGACATAAAACACGCAGTTATTTTACAGATGTGGCCGAAGCTTTACCCAAAGACACGATTATTTTAACAGCCGGGTGCGCGAAATATCGTTACAATAAATTAAAATTAGGCGATATTGGTGGCATTCCTCGCGTTCTGGATGCCGGACAATGTAATGATTCGTATTCGCTGGCGGTTATCGCGATCAAACTCAAAGAAGTTTTTGGGTTTAAAGATATTAATGAGCTTCCGTTATCTTTTGATATCGCCTGGTATGAACAAAAAGCGGTGGCAGTATTATTAGGGCTTTTATCCTTGGGGGTAAAAGGGATTCATTTAGGCCCGACATTGCCGGCATTTTTATCGCCGAACGTGGTTAAGGTTTTAGTTGAAAACTTTAATATCAAGCCTATTGGCGATGTAAAATCCGATGTGGAAGCCATAATGGCAGGAAAATAAAAAAACACCACCTCACCTCGGGGGTGAGGAATTGGTCCTAAGAGAGATTCCTGCATCCGCAGGAATGACAGAGCGGGATATTTGTTATGAATGTCGTTGTTATAGGTGCTTCAGATAAACCTGATCGTTATTCTTATAAAGCCATTATGCTCCTTCAACAGAAGGGGCATACGGTTTTTGCCGTCCATCCGCGTATTCAAAAAATTCATGATCTTAATGTTTTTCCTTCCCTAAAAGATATAACAGAAAAAATTGATACTATCACATTATATGTTGGTGCGGATATTTCTTCACAAATGGCACAAGATATTATTCAGGCAAAACCTCGACGCATTATTTTTAATCCCGGCGCGGAAAATCATTCGTTGGAAGAACAAGCGCAAGCCCTTGGCATTAAAACTATTTTGGCTTGCACATTAGTTTTATTGACAACAGGACAATTTTAAGAAAGGTCTTGCATAGAAGATCTTGACAGGTTTTATATTAAATGTTAGATTAAACTAACAATATAAGATTCTTCTAACAATAAAGGGAGTAGACATGGCGCAAAAGCAAGACAAGGTTGAATTGACGTCTAATATGGAAGATTATTTAGAGTCCATTTTAGCTCTTCAAAAAGAAAAAGGCGTTGTGCGCGTTAAAGATATTAGTGATTTTTTAGAAGTAAAGAAATCCAGTGTCAATAGCGCGATTAATGAGCTTGCCGACAAGAAACTCATTGATCATGAACATTATGGTTATATTGATTTAACTCCTGAAGGAGAAAAATTGGCTCAAGAAATTCAAAATCGGCACGATATTTTGCATCAATTTTTAGTTGAAGTTTTAGGCGTTGAAAAAAAAGTCGCGAATGAAGAAGCTTGTCAGATGGAGCATGTCATCAGCGCGGATACAATTAAAAAATTAACACAGTTTGTTAAGAAATTTTCGAAAAAATAAAAATAAAAGAAATTAAAATGATCGAACGAAAACATACATTACTTGTTGAGGTCAAAGAAGGGGCGGTTGTCAAGATTTATAAAATTGAAAGCGGGGCACAATGTCGCCGCCGGTTGATAGAATTGGGATTTCGTAAAGGGGAAGATTTAAAAATCATACGTAATTCTTTACGTGGGCCGGTGGTGGTGGATATTCAAGGAGCGCGCATTGCTTTAGGGCAAAAAGAGGCCAGAAAAATATATGTTGAAGAAAAATAAAATAATAAAGATAGGCATTGTCGGAAATCCTAATTGCGGGAAAACAACGCTTTTTAACGCCTTAACCGGCGGTAAGCAGACGGTAGGCAATTGGCCTGGCGTTACCGTTGAGCAAAAAATAGGATTTTATTCTTTTGGAAATCAACAGGTTGAAGTTTATGATTTGCCAGGGATTTATTCTTTAAATGCTACTTCTTTAGATGAACAAATCGCGCGGGATTTTGTTTTGACCGGAAAGCCTGATTTTTTGATAAATATCGTTGATGCGTCTAATCTAGAACGGAATTTATATTTGACCGCGCAACTATTAGAACTCAAATTGCCAATGATCGTAGTTTTAAATAAAGTCGATGTGGTTAGTTCCCAAAATATCAAAATAAAAACAGAGATTTTATCGCGTTTGTTAGATTGTCCTATTGTGAGCGTTGTCGCTCGTAGTGAAAAAGGAATAAAAGAATTAAAAGAAACTATTCATACATTTTCTCAAAATCCGAGAAAATCTTTGATGTCTTTTTATTTTGCGGATGATGTTGAGTTGGTTTTAAAAGAAATAGAGAAGGCCTTAACAGAGGATTTACGTTTGTTGCCTTTTTCCTCCCGGTGGGTTTCTTTAAAAATTCTGGAAGGAGAAAAAAATGTTTACAGTGTTAATATTCCCGAAGAATTACAACAAAAAGCTCAAAATGCGCGTCAAGTTTTAGAACGTCATTTAGGAGAGGATTTAGATATTATTTTAGCGGATGGGCGTTATGGATTTGTCCATAGTGTTTGTCGTCAGACCGTTGATAGAAGTAATATTTTACGAAAAAATATTACGGATGTGATTGATCGTGTTGCTTTAAATCGTTTTTTAGGAATTCCTTTGTTTTTAATAGCCATGTATTTAACATTTTGGATAACGATTAATTTAGGCGGGAGTTTTATTGATTTTTTTGATAAGTTTTTTGGCGCTATTTTTGTGGATGGATTTGGTTTGTGGTTGACATCCTTGGGCGCGCCTGTTTTTTTGAAGATGTTTTTAGCTGATGCGGTCGGCGGCGCTATTCAAACCATTGCCACTTTTATTCCGCCGATATTTTTTATGTTTTTATGTTTGTCTATTTTGGAAGATTCCGGTTATATGGCGCGTGCCGCATTTCTTATGGATAGAGTAATGCGTTGGGTTGGTTTGCCCGGAAAGGCCTTTGTGTCTTTAATGGTGGGATTTGGCTGTAATGTTCCAGCCATTATGTCCGCACGGACGCTTGAAAATCGTCGGGATAGGATTTTAACTATTTTGATTAATCCGTTTATGTCGTGTGGCGCGCGTATGCCGGTTTATGCGGTTTTTGCAGCTACTTTTTTTCCTCAAGAAGGAGGGCTTGTTATTTTTTCGCTTTATTTGATAGGAATTGTTTTAGCTATTTTTTCAGCGTTTCTTTTTAAGAAAACCATTCTTAAAGGAGAGGCCTCGAGTTTTATTATGGAATTGCCGCCTTATTATGTTCCGAATATTAAGAATATTTTTATTCACACATGGGAGCGATTACAATCGTTTCTTTTTCGAGCCGGACAGGCTTTATTAATTGTTGTGGTGATATTGATTTTGTTTAATTCCATAGGAATTGACGGGAGCATAGGAAATGAAAACACCGAAAAATCGATTTTAACAAAAATAGGAAAAACCATAACGCCGATTTTTCATCCGATGGGCATTACGCAGGAGAATTGGCCAGCTTCCGTCGGTATTTTTACAGGATTATTTGCCAAAGAAGCGGTTATTGGCGCGATGAATACAATTTATAGCCAGCAAAATATTTTAAAGGATAAAAAGGAAAATTTTCATTTAGGAAAGAAAGTGACAGAAGCCTTTGAAACCATTCCAAAGAATTTGGCAAAAATAGACTTGCCTTTTTATTTTGGAAAAATGATGAGCATTGATCGTATTAATAAAGAATCAGATATTGATTCATCAACGATGCAACAAATCCAAAGATATTTTGATGGAAAAGTAGGCGCGTTTGCTTATTTGCTTTTGATTTTATTATATATGCCGTGTGTCGCTTCCATTGCCGCGGCGTATCATGAACTTAATGCGCAATGGGCTTTATTTATGTCGTGTTATTTTTCAGCGCTTGCGTGGCTTGTCTCGACGTTGTTTTATCAAATAATGAGATTTTCACATCAGCCGCAAATAGCAACATTTTGGATAGGGGTGGCGAGTTTTGTTTTTATTGGTTTTATTGTTGTTTTATATAAGAAAGGCCCAATAAGAAATTTATGATATCAGAGATCAAAAAATATATTGATGAACATCCGTTTGTTTCTTTAGCGGCGTTGTCACAACATTTTCAGGTTGAGTCTTCTGCTATGGAAAAAATGATGGAAGTTTTGCTTGAGAAAGCTTATGCTCAGAAGCTCGACGGCTCAGGCCGTTCTTGCGCGGGATGTTTAAGCCCGTGCGCAAAGCCAGAAGAAATAATTTATTATGAAAAGATATAAAAAATAAAAATATGTTAAAAATTTTTTATGACATCTTGAATGAATCGACTATTCTTTTAAATGAAATGGCTGTTTATCTGTTGTTCGGTTTTCTTGTGGCCGGCATTTTGCATGTTTTTCTTAATACAGAAAGAATTTCAAGACATTTAGGGAAAAATAATTTTTCTTCTGTAGTTAAGGCTTCTTTATTTGGGATTCCTTTGCCTTTATGTTCTTGCGGTGTTATTCCGGCAGCGTTATCTTTGCGCAAGGATGGCGCAAGCCGTGGAGCTGTCTTATCTTTTTTAGTCTCAACGCCAACAACAGGCGTGGATTCGATTTTGGCGACCTATGCTCTTTTAGGTGGATTTTTTACTTTTTATCGTGTCACCGCTTGTTTTTGCGCCGCTTTATTCGTTGGTGTTTTAGCAAATATTTTTCTTAAAGATAATAATAGCGATGAGCAGGTCAAAGAAAATAAAAACACCTGTTGTTGTTTTCATCACGATAGAAAAAATTTTTTAGAAAAGAAAAATCATTTCAGTGAAAGAATTAAAGGTGTTTTTTCTTATGGGTTTGGCGATTTGTTAAAAGAAACAGGGCAGTCGTTAATGATAGGAATTTTTATCGCGGGGATTATTTCTTATATAATTCCGGATGATTTTTTCTCTCGTTATTTAGGATCAACTTTTCAGTCGATGGTGGTTATGTTTTTAGTCGGTATTCCAATGTATGTGTGCGCGATAGGCTCTATTCCGATTGTTTTGGCGTTAATGTTAAAAGGGCTTAATCCTTCGGCGGCATTCGTTTTTTTGCTTACAGGCCCAGCCACGAATGCGGTGTCCTTTTTTGCGATAAGTCGTCAATTAGGTTTAAAAACAGGCATTCTTTTTTTAATAGCTCTTGTTATCGCAAGTTTTGGATTAGGTTTTTTGTTAGACTTTTTGTGGCCGTTTTTTGGGATTGATTTGACTGTTCATTGGCATCATCAAGGATCGTTTTTTCCTCAAAGTTTAAAAGTTTTTGCAGGAATTGTTTTGCTTTTTTTGATAGGTAGAAATATTTTTTTAAAAAATAAAAATCCCCTCATTGTTAAGAACAAATGAAGGGATTTTTTATATTTATTCTGGAATAATCGCGGATGTTGGACAAACGGAAACGCAGGCCCCACAATCAATGCATTTTTCCGGATCGATGGTATATGTTGGGCTACCTTCTTTAATAGCCTCAACAGGACATTCAGGGGCGCAAGAGCCACAGGCCACACATTCTTTTGTAATTTTATGAGCCATAAAAACCTCCTTATATTTTTGTCTTTTTTAACACAATTATTTTTGAAATGCAAATAGAATTCCTTTAATTATTATTTGGATAAAAAAATTTTTATGTATAATATATTTCTGAAAAAGGAAAAATTATTATGAGGAAGCTGCAAAAAAAATTTTTTGGCATATTCTTTTTTATTGTGCTGTGTTCAGGTTGCGCGACAGTTCATCATGATACTGTGCCTGGGATAATTGTTGATAAACGAGAAAGCGCGCCTGCTGCCAATACTTTTTATTCTCTTCCGGATCAGGGACGAGAAAGGCCTTTTGATCGTCGGACTATTACGCATCAAGTGGCTCCTGGAGAAACTCTTTGGCGTTTAGCGAAAATTTATGATGTCAGCCCTCAAGCGATTATCGCCGAGAATAATCTTAAAAACGATCAAGATTTGCATATTGGTCAAACGCTGAGAATTTCACAGGCCGCGTCTCCTCGAGATGTCGTTCAGCTTTATCCGTCTTCAAAATGGGAATATATTGTGATTCATCATAGTGCGACTGATGAAGGAAGTTCATTGGATTTTAATAAAGCGCATCTTCAAAAAGGATGGGATCAGGGTGTGGGGTATCATTTTGTGATTGATAATGGAACCAAAACAAAGCGAGATGGTCAAATTGAAGCGACTCCGCGATGGATCAAGCAATTAGATGGCGCGCATTGTAAGGCCTCTGAAATGAACAGGCGTGCGATTGGAATTTGTTTGGTAGGAAATTTTAATATAAGTGAGCCAACCATTCGGCAGATGCAATCTTTAGTTGATTTGGTGAGCGCCTTACGGCAATATTATCGAATCCCTTTTAAAAATATTATTGGACATGGACACGTTGAAGGAGCCGCGACAGATTGTCCCGGAAAACAATTCCCTTGGAAAGAGTTTTTGCATCGGCTGATTAAGTAATAAAGGGATATTTTAAGTGATGTAAAAAAAACTATACATCATTATTAAATGAAGTTATGATGCTTTTGTCATAAATTGCTTTTGGATTATTGGCAAAAGCCATTGGGCAAAAAAAAGGGGGTTTTTATGAGTACGGTAAAACAGCTTTTAGATGAAAAAGGTCGTCGTATTTATAGTGTTCATCCCGATGCTACTGTTTTTGAGGCTTTGCAAATGATGGCTGAAAAGAATGTTGGCGGGCTTTTGGTCGTTGAAGGAGAGAAATTATTGGGAATTTTTTCCGAGAGAGATTACGCGCGAAAAGTAGCTCTTAAAGATCGATCATCCAAAGAAATGCGCGTTAGTGAGCTAATGACAAAAGAAATTGTTTGTGTGAATTCAGACACAACGATAGAAGAATGTATGGCGCTTATGAATGAGCGTTATATTCGTCATTTGCCTGTTGTTGATGATGGTAAATTAGTCGGTATTGTGACTATTCGTGATATTGTCCATAAAATTATCACAACGCAAAAATTTACTATTAGGGAATTAGAGAAATATATTTACGGAACGATGTAAATTATTTTTTTAGATAATAAAAGAGCCGCGGGTTTTTTGAAACTCGCGGTTTTTTTATGCAAAAATTATCCTTTACTCTTTGGTCTTTTTGTGTTTCAATTCTATATAATTACTTTCCTTTAAAATTTTATTTAGAAAGGTTGCTTATGCCTCTTGTAAATTCTTCCCGAACTCTCGAAGGTTTTTTTCATCCCAAAAGCGTTGCGGTTATTGGCGCGTCTAATAGTCCAGCTAAAATAGGTTATCAAATTCTTAATAATATTATTTTAGGCGGTTTTGAAGGAGCTATTTATCCGATTAATCCTAAAGAAGAAGTGGTGCAAGGAAAAAAAGCGTATAAGTCCGTCGGCGATGTGCCGGATTCTATTGATTTAGCTATTATTACTATTCCTGCGCCGTTTGTGATTTCTACGATGGAAGAATGCGGAAAAAAAGGCGTTAAAGATGTAGCCATTATTACTTCGGGTTTTAGCGAAGTCGGCAATAAAAAAGATGAGCAGACGATAGTTGATATTGCAAAAAAATATCAAATGGCATTTTTAGGCCCTAATATTTTGGGGCTTTTATATTTGCCGACAAAATTGAACGCGAGTTTTGGACCCACAGAGAATGCCGCCGGGAAAATAGCGTTTATTTCTCAAAGCGGCGCTTTAGCGATAGCGTTGATGGGTTGGACTAAGATGGAAAAAATTGGACTCGCTTCGTTATGCAGTTTAGGCAATAAGGCGGACGTGGATGAAAAAGAACTTATTGAATATTTTAATAATGATAAAAATGTGGATGTCATGCTTATTTATATGGAAGGCATTAAAGACGGCAGAAAATTTTTAGAAACAGAGGTGAAAAAACCGGTTATTGTTTTAAAGGTTGGGCGTTCTTCCCGTGGGGCGAAGGCCGCGGCATCGCATACGGGTTCATTATCCGGCGCTGACGGAATTTATGAGGCGGTTTTTAAACAATTAGGAATGTTACGCGCTAATTCGTTTACTGAAGCGTTTGGCTGGGCACGTGCGTTTTCTTTACCTTTACCTCAAGGAGAAGACGCGGTTGTGATTACTAATGGCGGCGGTATTGGCGTTTCGACGACCGATGAATGCGAAGCGGCAGGCATTAAATTATTAGAAGATCCTGCATGGCTGGAAGAAAAATTCCGCTCAACGATGCCGGATTTTGGAAGCACAAAAAATCCTATTGATATTACAGGAGGCGCGGGTATTGAAGGATATCGCAAAGCCACAAAGATTGCTTTAGCCGAAGACAAGATACATTCTGTTATTGTTCTCTATTGTGAGACGGCGGTGACCGATCCTATGGACGTTGCTAAAGCAGTTGTCAGCGAATATGATTTATTAGGCCGCCAAAAACCTGTTGTTGTTTCCATGGTAGGAGGGGAACGTTCGCGTGCGGCGCTTCATTATTTAAGTGAACAGCATATTCCCGCATTTGATTCGGTGGATCAAACCGTTTCCGCGTTAAAGATTCTCAATAAATGGAAAGAGATTTCTTCACGAGAAAAAGAAAAAGTTGATATCGGGGAGCCTTCAGAAAATGTAGTTGCTTATATCAATGATTTGAAAAAGCAAGGCCGCACCATTTTGATGGAACATGAAGCGCGAAAGGTTTTGGAAATGGTGGGTGTTCCTATGCCGAAATGGGGATTTGCTGTCATATTAGATGAAGCGGTAGGTCAAGCGAAAGATATGTATCCATTGGCCATGAAAATTGCTTCACCAGATATTGTTCATAAGTCTGATATGGGCGGCGTTGTCTTAAATATTCGCAATGAAGAAGAGCTAAAAGAAAAATATACGAATATGATGAATCATTTAAAGAAAGTTACGCCGAGCTCAAAGTTGTTGGGTGTCAACTTGATACAGATGATGAAAGGCGTTGAATGCATTGTGGGATTAAGCCAAGATCCGCAATTTGGTCCGGTTGTGATGTTTGGGTTAGGCGGTGTTTTGGTGGAAGCGCTTAAGGATGTGTCTTTTCGCGTGGTGCCATTTGGGAAACAAGAAGCGGAGCGTCTCGTCGGAGATATTAAGGCAAAAAGAATATTAGAAGGCTTTCGTGGAATGAAGGCGCATAAGCCATCGATCATTCAAACACTTTTTGCTATACAAAAGCTTGCTTTTCTGGTAAAAGAGATAGATGTAAACCCATTGATCAGTAATGATCAGGGTAGTTTTGCTGTAGATGCACGGATTGTTCTTTAAAGAGCCCTTCCTCCATTCCGTTGATCAACAGCGGAATATAATGTTAAAGCGGCCTCACTCTTCGAGGCCGCTTTTTTTATTGAGGCCAAAACTTATGGATGAGCGAAAGCGAAGAGCATAAGTTTTATGGCCGAAATAAGCCTAAAAAAGCTTCTGCTTTTTTAGGGTGTTGAGTGGTTTTTTTCCCGCGAATCAAACGAGCAAGAGGTTTCCACTAAAATTTCTATAACATCATTATTTTCAATATTTTTTAACTCTGTAAATCCTAGAATTATTTTGTAGGTCTTGTTTGTTGAAAAGGCCGCAATGGTGCGTTTAAGAATCGCCCTACTAGCATAAAATACTAATCTATAAATTTAGATAAAATGGCAATCCCATAGACTCATAATAAACCCTTACCGTAAGGATAGCCGATAGAAGGAGCAGAAGCAAGGCGTTTAGAAAATTTAAAGATAATTTTAAGTTTAGATTCAATAGATTGACGAAGAGAAAAAGGGTTGAGATTTTTATAAAAGGTTTGTAATTTTTCTTTGGATTGAGGAGGGATAAAAGACGATTCAAGGAGTCTTTGGTAAGGAGTTTTAGGAAGATCATAGGATTTAAAAGTTTTAGAACCATCACGTGTTTTAGTTAAAAGTTTAACGGAAGGAATAAAGAAGTTAAAGAATAACCGCCATTCGTTAGAGTAAAGGTTGTTAAGGAGAGTCACAGCCGGTTTATTGTCAATACGTTCATAACCGATCCATTGTCTGACATGGGTCCAATTTTTTTGTTCGATATGGGCGTTGTCGTTTTTTTTTGTAAGCACGAGATCGTGTAAATTGGATAGGAGTTGGGCGGTTGTGGAAGTAGCCAATAAATTCATGATTAATAAATTCATGTCCGCAGTCAGAATCAAAACCTAAAATAGGAAAAGGAAGAGATTGTTCGATATGTTTGAGTTGTTCTAAGACGCCGTGATGTCCAGAACCCCAGGTGGCGCGTTGTTCAGACCAACCAGTAGCGATATCGACACAATCTAGTGTAAATGCGAATTGTCCGTCGAGGTAAGTGCCGCAATGAGCTACGGTGTCGGCTTCAAGGAATCCGGGACGGAATTCATTCCATTGGTCAAGTTTGATGGGGATTTTATTGCGAAGAAGAGATCCTGGCTTAGTTGATGAAAGTCCACGGTGTTTAATCTTATTGCGGGAATGTTTAAGCAATCGGTCGATAGTGGCAGGTGAAATTTTAAGCAAAGCTAAATGTGCCGTAGAACTTGTTTTAGTTAAAAATGGTAGCCAATGAGGAATCATGGATTTAAGGCGTTTGGAATTAGGAAAATTTGCAGCTTGCCAAATTGTCTTTAATGCATGTAAAATATCGCCACGGGCATAAAATGATGGTTTGCCAGGGCGTTTACGTGGTCGCGCCGGACTAAACGTATTAATTCGTTCAATCGCATATTTGCGATGGTATCCGCAAACTTGACAATATTCATCTAGAATCAAAGATTTTTCTTTCTTTCCTGCCTTTCGGTAACGCTCAATAATCGCTTTTAAATATTCTTTTTTTGCTTGTGGGCTCATAATATATTCCTCCTGTTATTATTTTCAGTAAGGTAATTATGAGTCAACGAAGCCCCTTTCCTTGGGAATATTTATTTTACTATTTTTCCCATGGTAAGGTTTAATGTGAGTATATTCGATGTGAGTATATTCGAGAAAGCGTTTTCATAAAATCGCAGTTTTTTAGCTTCAAACCCTTGTTTTTTTCTTTATATATATTATATACTTATACCAGATGTTTATAGTTCTTTAAAAAGTTTCACGACACTCTGTTTTTTGAGTGGCCCGAAGTTGGGGCAAAGGCAAACCAGCTGTAAGGTTGGGACGCAAAGCCAAAGGATCCTTAAAATGGGATAGCCGCGCTACCGAATGAATTGATGAATTCTAATATGACAAGCCTATTCCATTAAAGGAATAGGCTTTTTTATTGATCGCATGAGTTATGGAGCGATGTTGAGTGACATAACTCATTTAGCGCGAAATAATCACAAAAAAGCAGAAGCTTTTTGGGGTATTGTGGGATTTCCACAGACTAAAAAATTAGTTTTTGATTGTTGTAGAAGCTTTGGGGAGAAAAATGAAAAGAAATTTTAAAAAAATATATATTAATAATTTATATAAAAAGATAATTATTTGGCTTATTTTATTGGCCTTTAATTTTTCTTTTATTGTCCCACCAGCCACGTTTGCGCAGGTGAATTTTTTGCCTGCGCCGGGAAGTATGGTTGTGCCGACATCCGCCTTTATGCCGGTGATTTTACGTGGCGTTAAAATCCATCCTGAAAATCCATTTCGTTTTGATTTTATTGTTGATGGCGGCGATGCCAATTTAAATGATGAAGCTTTTAAACAAGAATCTTATAAGCTTGTGAAATATTTTCTCGCGTCTTTAACAATTCCTGAAGAAAATTTATGGGTCAATTTATCTCCGCATGAAAGAAACCGTATTATTCCCGATGAACTTGGCCAAACGGATATGGGAAAAGATATGCTGGCGGCGGATTATATTTTAAAACAATTAACCGCGTCTTTAATGTATCCGGAAAAAGATTTAGGCAAAAGATTTTGGAACAATATTTATAAAAAAGCGTATGAGAGTTACGGCACAACGGATATTCCGGTTGATACGTTTCATAAGGTTTGGATTGTGCCGGAAAAGGCTGTTGTTTATGAATTAGATGATCGCGCGATTATTGGCGAAAGTTCTTTAAAAGTGATGCTGGAAGAAGAGTATTTAGCGTTTAATGGGAAGCCGATAGCTAATAGTAAAAATCAAAATTTCACCGATCATCATTATACGCTAAGCACTGATATTATCAAACAAATCATTATTCCTGAAATTGAAAAAGAAGTGAATACAGGAAAGAATTTCGCGCAGCTTCGGCAGATTTATCAAGGGCTTATTTTGGCCGCGTGGTATAAACGTGCGTTTAAGAATAGTTTTTTGTCTAAGGCCTATGTTAATCAGCAAAAAATTAATGGCGTTGATATTCCCGATAAAAATGTCAAAGAGGAAATTTATGACCAATATTTAAAGGCCTTTAAGTTAGGCGTTTATAATTATATTAAAGAAGACTACGATCCAAAGACGAAATCCATTGTTCCGCGCAAATATTTCTCCGGCGGGCTTGAGCTTCATGTTGATCGGGCTTTAACAGTTAAGCGCGCTGACTCATTAATAGGAGGGCAAATAGCGTCAACTAAAACACGCGAGGTCGCAGTTAATTTGAATATGACGGATTTCGCTATGGCATCGCAACAAAAGCCAGAAGCGAAAGAGATCCTTTCATATGTCATAAAAACTAACGGTGTTTTTACGAAGCGTTATATGAATGAACTGGTTGTAAACGCATTAGAGCAGGGACAAAGTTTACAATATCTTACTTTAAAAATTCAAAATTTTAAATTTTTTAATACTTTGGGCGGTCATGTGTTAGGGGATATTGTTTTAAATTCAATAACTGTTTATTTATCAGAGTATTTTTCAAGGTTTCTGGATGATAATATTGAAGTTAAAATTGCTCAATCAGGCCCGACGTATGAAATGATATTTTTAGGTATTAATCAACAAAATCAAAAAACAGTACAAAATATTGTGGAAAGATTATTTTCCAATGCGGATTTCTATTTACGAGCAGATATGCTAAAGGAAATAAGAAAAGATTTTCTCTCTCTTCCAGGGATTTCTCCTGACGCTAAAAAAGCTGTGAAAAATCTTAAACCGCAAGATTTGAATTTTTATGGTGGACTAAGTGAGATTTTTATTCCTGAAGGCCATATGGATACAAATAAGGCTGTTTCAAAGGCTTCTCAATTACAACAGCAGTCAAAAAAGACAGTAAAATATGCACAATTTCTATTAAATCCTGCGCTTTATTCTAAGATTATTTCTGATTTATTTTTATTAGAGGAAAAAAAGACTAAAGATGATACGTCTTTAGATGATCAAAAAATAAAGAAATCGGTGCAAATGTTAATTGCATTCACACGCGAAATAAATAAAAGCGGATTAGAGTTTTTTACCGATGAATTAGAAAGAACATTTGAATTTCATGAAAAATTTGAAGATTTAAAAAATGAATATAATAGCGGCGGAAAATCATTAGAAGAATCTTATAGTCAGTATGAAAAAAGAAATATGCTTCTTTATCCGTTAGTTCAGAAATATGAGCTTTTAGTAGAGCAGTATGAAAAATCTTCTCAATCAGAAGCTGAAAATATTATGCGAGAAATAAAGGATTTAGAAAAAAAGATGATTGAAATAAATGCAACTTATTTTTCTTCGAATTTAGATAATAATCGGAAAATATTTTTAGGGAGTGATAACTTTAGAAATCTTATTAATGCGACATTAGAAAATCCTCCTCAAAAAAGTTTTTATGCGGTTTTTCGTTTAGGAGAGTTTTCAGATGAATATGGTGTTCTTCTTTGGCATGCCCAGGAAGAAAAATTAGCTGTTTTTCGTGTGGATGGAAATAATATTGGCAAAAGTTCGGTTTATTTTGGCAATAAGGTGGGCGATGGCATTATTGACTTGCAATTGCAAACCGTAGATTCTGTTTTTGCACAAGCTTTAACGTTAAATAAATCAATGGATAACACATTAGCAGAAGTTGATAGAAATTTAGGAAAACAAATATTTCATAATTTTGATATGAATAATTTACCTGATTATATTAAGAAAAATTTAAAAAAATCGGATTTAAATTTGCCAGTTGATTATCCACTCACTGTTCCGGAACTAAACATAAGTTTAAAATCTATATTGAACGGTAAGGTTAATAATCTTGATGATCATCTTATTTGGCTTTTAGGACAGGATAAAAATCTATATCAATTAAAGTTTAAAATTAAAGGAAATGGATTAGAAGGTTTTCTTGTTGATGAAACAGGAAATATTGTAACAAAAGATTATAAAACAGAACATTTAGATAGGGCGCCGCCTTCTTATCAGTTGCCGAATATTAAGAAAGTAAATTTTAGGTCTTCTTTTTTAGGTGTTCGTCGTCTCAGAATAATAGGTCCTGTTTTAAAAATAGAAAAAGATCTCTTTCATGATTTAAAAAATCAAGGAAAAATTCAGGAAAATAATACAGTTAATGTTCAAGCTTCTCCTTCTGTGTCTGCGGGATATGTTGTTATAAAAAGAGATGATTATTTAAAACAAAAAGACAAGTT
>Ga0116156_10002211_pt1 | contig 17837 bp, 20 predicted proteins | sample AD_UKC045_MetaG_FD_89891 | JGI IMG/M metagenome (GOLD analysis project Ga0116156, IMG submission 89891) | Active sludge microbial communities of municipal wastewater-treating anaerobic digesters from USA - AD_UKC045_MetaG | ecosystem: Engineered > Bioreactor > Anaerobic > Digestate | place: USA... | reverse complement strand
TTTGACTATATGGCTAAATATGGCTATGAACAATTAATTTATTTTTATGACAAGGAAACAGGGTTAAAGGGGATTACTTGTATTCATGATACAACACTTGGCCCAGCTCTTGGTGGAACGAGACTTTGGAATTATGCTTCTGAAGAAGAGGCAGTTGAGGATGCTTTAAGGCTTGCTAGAGGAATGACATACAAAAATGCGGTTGCTGGTCTTAATCTTGGTGGAGGTAAAACCGTTCTCATCGGTGATCCAGAAAAGGTTAAATCAGAAGCTTATTGGCGTGCATTTGGTCGTTATGTTCAATCGTTAAATGGTCGATATATTACAGCAGAAGATGTTAATACCAATACAGATGATATGGATTACATCGCGATGGAAACAAGTAATATCACTGGTTTAAAGAAAACTTCTGGTGACCCATCCCCATTTACTGCATCAGGTGTCTACTGGGGAATGAGAGCTTCTTGCCTAGAAATGTATGGTTCAGATGAATTAAAAGATAAAAAAGTTCTTGTTCAAGGAATTGGTCAAGTAGGTTATAATCTCGTGAAGTTTCTAGTACAAGATGGCGCTAAGGTATTTGTTACTGATATCAAGAAAGCAAAACTTGATCGTATAGCTAGTGATTTTCCTGTTACAATTATTCCACCCGAAGATATTTTTAAAGATAACTATGATATTTTTGCTCCATGTGCATTAGGAGCCATTATTAATGATGAAACAATTCCTCAATTTAAGTTTAAGATTATTTGTGGCGCAGCGAATAATGTTCTAAAAGAAGAACGTCATGGTATAGCATTACAAAATTTAGGAATCTTATATGCACCTGATTATGTTGTAAATGCTGGTGGAGTCATCAATGTTTATCAAGAAATCTTAGGATATGATTCTGAAGAAGCAAAAAGAAAAGTGAAAAAAATCTATAATAAAGTATTAGAAATATTTAAGATTGCAAAAGAAAAAGAAATTACGCCTGCTCAAGCAGCCAATCATCTTGCAGAAGAGCGAATTCGAGTAATTCGTAATATTCGAAGCAATTATATAGTACGTAAATGAAAGCCCCTTTAATTATTATCGTTGGTTATTTTGGTAGTGGAAAATCAGAATTTGCTGTCAATCTTGCACTAAAACTAGCCAAAGAACAATCAGTTTGTTTGGCAGATTTAGATATTATAAACACCTATTTTCGCTCACGGGAAACAAGAGAAATTCTAATGCAACAGCAAATTGAAGTGCTTTCCGACACTTATAATTCTACCAAAGGATTAGATATGCCCTATCTATCCCCAGCGATTAAAGGCAGAATTGTGAAACGAGATAAATTAGTAATCTTAGATTGTGGTGGCGACACCAATGGAATTAAGGTGTTAAAGCAATATTATGATGATATTGTTGATAAACCTTATGAAATGTGGATGGTCATCAATGTCTTTCGTCCAGAAACAAGAAATGCGGAGCAAATACTTAAAATGATGCAAGCATTAAAAAACGAATCAGGATTAGAGGTTACTGGGTTTATTAATAATAGCAATTATCTTAAAAGTACTACAATCGAAGATATGAAAACTTCGAATCAAATCATGGAAGAAGTAGTTGCATTAACCAAGATTAAAGTAGTTTATACTTCAGGAGTGGAATCATTAATGCAACAATTACCAATTGATATCCTAGGTGAAAAGTTTCCCCTAAAGATATTATTACGAGAAAAATGGCTTTAAGGAGATTAACATATGGCAAAGGGTAAAATTGAAGTAGCAATAGAACGTTGTAAGGGATGTGGTTTATGCATAGCTGCATGTCCACTTGATCTATTAGAATTAGATCCCCATTCATTAAATACAAAAGGATACCAACCTATGCGCATTCATACACCGGAAAAATGTATTGGTTGCGCAAATTGTGCGACCATGTGTCCTGATGTAGTTATTACAGTCTATCGATTGGATTAATAGCATCTTTAGATATGACAATTAAAATAAATGAAAAAATTATCTTAGGGGGAAAATATATATGGCAAAACTGATGATGAAAGGAAACGAAGCGATGGCTTTAGCTGCTTTAAAAGGAGGTTGTAAAGCCTTTTTCGGTTATCCGATTACACCACAAAGTGAACTCCCAGAATATCTATCTCGATATATGAAGGAATATGGTGGAGTGTTCTTACAAGCAGAATCAGAGATTGCAGCAATTAATATGGTTTATGGTGCAAGTGCAGCAGGCGTTCGAGTGATGACCTCTTCCTCTTCACCAGGGATTGCTTTAAAGCAAGAAGGAATCAGCTATATGGCGGGTTCTGAATTACCTGGTGTTATCATCAATGTGATGCGAGGTGGACCAGGATTAGGAGGAATTCAACCTTCTCAATCGGATTATAAACAAGTGACACGAGGAGGAGGGAATGGAGATTATTATTGTTTAGCTTTTGCTCCTGAATCGCTTCAAGAAACAGTAGATATTATTAAAGAAGCCTTTGATTTATCGGATTTATATCGAAATCCTGTGATGATTGCTGTTGATGGATTAATTGGCCAAATGATGGAACCAGTAGATGTTGACAAAGAAATTAAAAAACACAAAATTTCAGAAAAAGATTGGGCAACAGATGGAACTATGGGACAAAGAGAACGACGCATTGTAAACTCTCTTTATTTAAATACTCCAGAACTGGAAGAGCATTGTATTAAACTCCACACAAAATATCAAAAAATGAAAGAAAACGAACAGCGATATGAAATAGTGCATGGAGACGATGCGGAAATAATGATTGTTGCCTATGGAACCATGGCGCGTATTTGTCGCAGTGCAATTGAAATTCTCAGAGAGCAAGGCATCTTAGTTGGATTAATTCGACCGATATCGATATGGCCTTATCCAGAGATTGCTTTTGATCAATTATCACCAACGGTAAAGGGGTTGTTAACTTGTGAATTATCGATGGGACAAATGATTGATGATGTAAAGATTGCCAATAAAGGACGTTTACCTATTTCTTTCTTTGGTCGCAGTGGAGGTATGATTCCAGAAACAGAAGAGATTGTGGAAGCGGTCATGAAGATGCGAGGAGGACTAGTAAAATGAGTAAAATAGTCTTTGAAAGAACAAAAGCCTTAACTGATAATGAATTTTCATATTGTGCGGGCTGCACTCATGGAATTATTCATCGTCTTGTTGCAGAAGTATTAGAAGAATTAAATTTAATAGATCAAGCAATTGGGATATCTCCTGTTGGTTGTGCCGTAACAAACTATAATAATTTCAATTGTGATATGGTTCAAGCAGCACATGGGCGTGGTCCAGCAGTTGCAACAGGTATTAAACGAGTAATACCGAATCGTATCGTTTTTACTTATCAAGGTGATGGAGACTTAGCATCCATTGGAACTGCAGAAATCGTTCACGCTGCTCATCGAGGAGAAAAGATTACAGTAATATTTGTGAATAATGCTATCTATGGAATGACAGGAGGACAAATGGCTCCAACGACATTGATAGGACAAAAAACATCAACATCTCCATTTGGGCGTACGATTGAACAATCGGGAATGCCAATTAGAATGTCAGAATTGCTAGCAACTATTCCTGGAGCTGCTTATATTGAAAGAGTATCGGTTCATAATCCTGCTCATGTAAGAAAAGCAAAGCAAGCGGTGAAACGGGCATTCCAAACACAATTTGATCAAAAAGGTTTTTCTTTAATTGAATTTATCTCTACATGCCCTGTAAACTGGGGAATGACACCAAATAAAGCATTGAAATGGGCGGAAGAAAATATGATTCCATATTACCCTCTTGGTGTGTTTAGAGATGATACAAAGGAGGTTAAAGGATGATTTCTGAAAAGATTATATGTGCTGGATTTGGTGGTCAAGGCGTCATGCTAATCGGGCAATTATTGGCTTATGCAGCGAATGAACGGGGATTTAATACTTTATGGTACCCCTCATATGGACCAGAAACTAGAGGAGGAACGGCAAATTGTTCCGTCACAATTTCTGAAAACCCAGTTAATTCTCCAGTCATCTCAAAAGCGGATACCATAATCGTGATGAATAAACCATCGCTTGAAAAGTTTGAAAATAAAATAGCACCTCTTGGGAAACTATTTATCAACTCATCATTGATTGATCAAAAAACAAGTAGAACAGATATTGAAGCTTATTACATACCTGCTAATGAAATTGCAGGGAAATTAGGTAATTTCAAGGTAGCCAATATGATTATATTAGGAGCATATCTTGAAAAAACACACTTGTTTGATGATCAGTTGATTATTAAATTATTAGCGAAACTATTTGGTGAGAGTAAAGCTCACTTGATAGCGTTGAATAATGAAGCATTGGTTGCAGGAAGAAATTATTTCAACAAGAATTATCGATAAGAAAGAACTATGTTCTTTTCAATGTTCTTTTGAACAATAATACGAGCCATTTATATGGCTCTTTTTATTACTTGAGAGAGGAAACAAGAACAATGGTTGACTGGAGTTTAATTAAGTGATAAAATTCTAATATATGATGAGAAAACGCTCTCATTTAAACAAAAAAGAAAGGAATTTATATGCGTTTTATTAGGAAAAATTTAAAGGCTTTTATCTTTTTGTTATCCTTGGTTGCTTTTGTATTCATTGCAATGGCGATTGCAAATGGTATTCAAAAAGATTTTGGAAACATCGATGTTAGTGTTGGAACGCTAGAAACAACATTTAAGACCATGGATGGTGAAGAAAAAGAAGGAGAAATTGCTTATAAGTTATATATTCCCAAAACAGCAACTTCGACTAATCAAGCAAGTGCTTTACTTTTATTACATGGTTATCAAAACGATCATGAAACCTCAGCTGCTTATGCTTTAGAATTAGCAAGAAGAGGAGTTGTAGTTCTTGCAATTGATGAGTTTGGTCATGGAGCTACCACTATCAGTTTGGTTAATCGCGGATATGTGAACCACAAAGTTACAGTTAATTATGGAACTGAATCGGAAGATAATCAAACATTTGTTGAGATAGGGGGACCTACAAGATATAAAATCATGATGAACTTTTCAAATATGAAGTTTTTCTTAGATAAGTATTCAAAAGATGATGATGGGAACCAACTATTAGATTCTTCCATGGGAGGAATAGCTGCTTATGCATATTTGTCTAGTTTACCCTATGTTAATAATAAAAAGATGGCTGTTTCAGGTCATTCTATGGGAACTTGGGCTTCATGGAGTGTCAGTGCTGCTTATTCTGGAAATGAGATAGCACCAAAAGCAACGATTCTTCAAGCTGGTGAGTTGTTCACCAAAGAAGCATATGACAGTACGAATATTCACTTTAATAATGTTTTACTATTAACAGCAAAATGGGACGAATTTAATATGTTCCGCGATTATAGTAAACAAACTGTCAATGATTCCATTATTCAAAACGAAATAACAAGCGAGTTTTTAGGAATAGTTTTAGGCACTGGAAAGTGGAATACCACTTATGGTGACTTTGAAAATGGTTCTGCGCGTCGTCGTGAATTGATACTAACCAATCATCGTTTATTAACTCACAATAAAAAAGCAATTGGAACAACGATTGATTGGCTTGATGAAACAATTGGTATAAATACAACCTTGGACAATGCTAATCAAGTATTTGCAATCAAAGAAGTATTGGTATTAGTAGCTACTTTTTCTGCGATTGTAAGTATGTTTGCATTATTCATGATACTAATTAAAATTCCATTCTTTACTTCAATTGCTCACCCTGAAATCATTTTAGAAAGAGCAGGTAGTGTAAAAACAGGTTGGAAATGGTGGAAAGGTGCGATTATTACTATTCTTATCGCCGGATTAACGTATCCATTTATGACTCAACTTGGCCATGGTTTATTACCATTACCAGAAATGACCGTTTTTAGAATGACAATTGGAAATGGTTTCTTCTCATGGTATCTTATATTGATCATTATTATGTTACTAACAACAATTCTTCCTTGGAGAAAAGCAAAGAAGTTAAATATACCAAAGGATTATTGTGATTTAGGATTATCTACTCCTGAAAATAAAGATCGATTTGATTGGGTATTATTAGGGAAAAGTGCAATTGTTGTCGCTTGTATGATTCTCTTTATGTATCTTCAATGTATTATTTGCGAGAAAGCGTTCAGGTTAGACTTCAGATTTATTTGGCCGTTCTTTAAAGGATTTAGTGGCGAACGATTTATTCAGTTGTTAGTGTATCTACCAATATTCATCTTATTCTTTGTTCTAAATAATTCTAAAATTTTTGCTCAGATGAGAAATAGTGGCACTAATAAACCAGGGTTCAAGGGTTTTCTGTCTTGTTGGTGGCGTAATGCATTATTAATGATTGGTGGAATATTATTATTAATCTTAGTGGAATACATTCCATTCTTTATGGGAATTGGTCCTGGAATGGATTTATTATTTAGTTCTACCTTTGGTGGACCTTTTATGTCTTTGATGATTGTCTTTGTTCCTCAAGTATTAGTATTTAGCTTATTATGTACATTTGCTTATCGCAAAACAGGAAGTGTTTTTGTTGGTGCCTTAACGGTAGCTGTTCTTGCTTGTTGGATTATCACAGGCGGTTCAGCAATTCTATAAGAATTCATAATTAATAGTAAAAGGTTTAGATTCAATTCAACCTAAACCTTTTTTTGTATATAAAGTTTTCAGATATAAGAAATAAAAGGTCTATTACACAGCGAAAAATCATTTATTAAGTTTTTATTATATGGTAGAATAGAAATAGATAATAATTAATGATATCGAGTAAGTAGGTGAATCAAATGGATAAGTTATTTCCTAGCGAAATTGATCAAATTGTAACAGGAATTAGTTATACGATTGATGATATTGGTTGTAGTGGTGATAAGGTATTTCTTTTTGAGAAGAAGTATGTTTTAAAGATTTCTAACAATAAAGAAAGACTAAAGAATGAAAAAATGAAAATCGATTGGATAGCTTCCTATATTCCCTCTTCTAAAAGCGTGGCGTTTTATGAAGATGAAATGAACGGGTATTATCTAAGAACCTATTTGGATGGAGATAGTTTAATTCATAAGCGCTTTTTAAGCCATCCAATCAAGTTGATTGAAATACTGAGACAAGCAGTATTATTGTTGAGGGGATTGGATGATAAAGAATGTCCATTTCAATCAATTGACAACAAAGGCGATGCTTTTATTCATGGAGATTTGTGCTTACCCAATATCTTGGTTGACGAAAACGATGATATTATTGGCTTTATTGATCTAGATAATTCTGGGAAAGGGGATCCATGGTATGATTATTCATGGCTATTGTGGAGTTTGGAGTTTAACCTTAAAACCGATCGATATAATCATAAATTACTTCAAGCACTAGGAATTTCGTTTAGAAAAGAAAAATACGAACAATATATTCCTTTTGAATATATATCAGATTTGAATAGGAATAAATAGTATAGTTTAGAAGTAATAATTTTACTTCTAAAAAAAAGGTAAAATTATATTATAGTTAAGAATTTAAGGGTTTGGTGATTTTATCTATTCGCTTCTATTTGAATCAATCCTTTGCCCTTGAAAAAAATTTATTATCATGCTAAAATGTAGTAGTTTTGAATAAAAGGAGAAAAACATGGAAAAATACTTTATTTTAAGTACTATTGTAGTTTCAATAGTGGCATTTGTCTTTGCTTTTTGGCTATATTTATGGGTATCAAAACAACCTTCAAGCAATAAGAAAGTTGCTAGTATAGGTAAATTAATTCGTAAAGGAGCTAATACTTTTCTAAGGAAGGAATATATTGTTCTTGCTAAGTTTGCAGGAGTAATTGCAATTCTAATTTTTGTTTTTTTACCTGAACCAATTTGGAAAGGTAATATTCTTGCTAATCTTACAATGTTAATTTCCTATGTTTTTGGAACTGGTTTAAGTGCACTTGCAGGAAAAATCGGTATTCAAGTAGCTACTATTGCTAATGTGAAAACAGCTGAAGCTGCCCAAAAAGGAATCAAGCCAAGTTTTTTAAATGGTTTTAGAGGTGGAGCAGTCATGGGAATGGCTGTTGTTGGTGCATCATTATTAGGTATTGCTTTAGTCTTTTTAATCACAGAAAACAGTACCGCATTATTAGGATTTAGCTTTGGTGCTTCAAGTCTTGCTTTATTTGCAAAAGCAGGTGGTGGTATCTTTACTAAGACAGCAGATATTAGTGCTGACTTAGTGGGGAAAGTTGAATTGGGTATTCCTGAAGATGATCCAAGAAATCCAGCTGTTATCGCAGATAATGTTGGGGATAATGTTGGTGATGTAGCTGGAATGGGAGCTGATTTGTTTGACTCAAATATAGCTTCATTAGCAGCGGCATTAGTCATGGCTGTTGCTTTAGGTGGAGTAACTGGTAAAAACGTAATGATGGTATTTTGTTTTGCTACAATTGGCTTACTAGCATCTGTTATAGGTGTAGGTGCAGCTAAAATGGGTAAAAAAGGAAATCCTACTCATGCATTAAATATGAGCACATATGTTACAACTGCAATATTCATTGCATTAACATTTGTTGCAACACTAATTTTCAAATTTGAATGGCGTATATGGGGAGCATCAGTAGTAGGTTTATTAGTTGGTGTTATTATCGGTATTACAACGGACTACTTTACAAATGATGAGCGTAAACCGGTACGTAATGTTGCGAAAGCTAGTGAAAGTGGACCAGCATTTACAATTATCAATGGTGTAAGTTATGGCTTCTTAAGTGTTTTACCAGCAATGGTTGGTATCGCTATTTCTGCGTTAGTTGCTTATAAATTGTGTGAACCATTAGGAGCAAACTATGGTATGTTTGGAATTTCAATGGCAGCAGTAGGAATGTTATCCATTGTAGGCATGATTATTAGTAATGATGCGTATGGACCTATTGTTGACAATGCTCGTGGACTTGTTGAAATGGGTAATTTAGGTGAAACTGCTCTTGAAATCACAGATAGTCTTGATTCTGCTGGAAATACAGTTAAAGCAGTTACAAAAGGATTCTCTATTGGTGCTGCTGGTTTAACAGTAATTGCTTTACTTGGAGCTTTTATGAGTGAAGTAAATGTAAAAGCATTGGAATTGGGTTATGATTTAATCACTGGATTTGATATTATGGATCCAGTCATCTTCTTTGGTTTATTAGTTGGTGCAGCAGTGCCAGCAGTATTTAGTGCCTTATTAATGCTAGGTGTAAATCGTAACGCCGAAAGAATGGTAAAAGAAATCCATCGTCAATTCCAAGAAATTCCTGGGTTAGTGGAAGGAAAAGAAGGGGTTATACCAGAATATGATAAGTGTATCTCTATTGCTACTACTGGAGCACTAAAAGAATTAATTCCAGCTGGTTTATTTGCAATTGTAGCTACAATCGTTGTTGGCTTTGTTGGTGGAGTAAAGGCAGTTGGTGGTTTCTTAGTAGGTAATATCGTTAGTGGTTTATTACTAGCACTATTCATGAGTAATAGCGGTGGTTTATGGGATAATGGTAAAAAGTATGTTGAATCTGGAAATTGTGGAGGTAAAGGAAGTTTTGCTCATAAAGCTGCAGTTGTTGGTGATACTGTTGGTGATCCATTCAAAGATACTGCAGGTCCAAGTATTAACACACAAATTACAGTTGTTAGTTTACTAGCAAGTTTGTTAAGTACTATCTTCCTAGCATTATCCATTTTCTAATTAAAAAGATAGAGACTTTAGTATTTCATAATTACTAAAGTCTTTTTTAATTTTAAAAATATTTTTAATCATTAATTTATTTAAATAGGATATGGTGCAAGTATATAAATGAAAATGGAAGAAGAAAAAACTTTTTAATAGGATTATTTTTACTTATTTAACTCCTATCTTAGATTGTTATTATTAATCAATTCACAATTATGCACCTGTTTTCATGAAATATCTTTAAATATTACCAAGTTATAAAAAAAATATACTTTTCTTTTTAAATAATGATATAATATTTTATATTAGGTGTTTTTTATTTAATGAATAGGAAAGGGAACAAACACAAACATGAAATTTTGGAAAAAAATTAAGTACAAATTTGATCAATTATTATCAAAAGGAACGATTTCTTTAGTTCTCGCATTATTTACAGTTACATTTATTGCAGTTGTTTTGATTGGACTAATTGCCTATTGGTCAACAAAAAGCACAGATTCAGCTCTTAGCATGATTTGGACTAGTTTTATGAAAACACTAGATCCAGGTAATCTAGAAGGAGAAGAAGGAACATTTTTTTATGTTCTTTTGATGACCATTGCTACAATAGTAGGAATCTTTATAACTAGTATTTTAATCAGTATTATCTCAAGTGGATTTCAAACAAAACTTGAAAATTTACAACGAGGAACTTCACAAATTATTGAAAAGAATCATACTCTAATTCTAGGATGGAATGATAATGTTCCCATTATTGTTTCTCAATTAATTGAAGCAAATAAAAGCGTAAAACATCCTAAAATTGCTATTTTATCAGAACAAGACATGATGGAAACATATCACGCACTTAAACAACTGGTGAAGAATTTCCACAACACAAAAATAATTATTAGAACTGGATCGCTTTTTGATAAAAATAGTCTTGAAACCTGTGCTATTGATTGTGCTCGTTCAGTGATTATTAGTGCAATTGATGATGTAAAGATAGTAAAAACATTGTTAGCAATCAAACAAACATCATTTTTCAACGATTTGAAATCAGGATACATTACAGCAATCTTTACCAATCCAAAAACAATGAAACTCGCTCAAGAAATGTGCGGTGATAAACTTGTTGCTCTTCACTTAACTGATTCAACAAATCGAATTATGGCACAAACATGCTTACAACCGGGACTTTCTTTGGTTTATCAGGAATTGTTTGATTTTAATGGGAATGAAATTTATTTTTATAAAAATAATCAATTAGTTGGTAAAACAGTTCATGATGCGATTATGAAATTTAATGATTCCATTTTAATTGGTATTCAAAGAAATCAAGAAACATTGATTAATCCACCCAAAGATATGATAATTTCTGAAGAAGATGAAGCCATCCTTATTGCTGAAGATGAAGATAAAATTTTTATTAATGAAGACAATTATTCATTATATGAAGACAAAATTATATTAAAACCACATAACAAGACAAAATCGATTAGAAATATTCTTTCCATAGGTTTTAATAATGATACATGTAAGGTTATCAAAGAACTGTTACCCTATATAGAAAAAGGAACACATGTAAAGTTTTTAATCCCTGATAATTTAGATGAACAATTATTCGAGGAAATAGAAGATCAAGATTTAATTGAGCATGATATTATAAGAGGTGTCACTTACGAAAGAGAAACTCTAGAAGCGATTAATTATACCAATATCGATACCATTATTGTATTTGCGAACAGTCAGGATGATGGTGAAAGATCCGATTCAGAAACCCTGTTGACTGTTTTAAATTTAAAACAAATTGAAAAAGAAAGAAAATTTAATGCATCGATCATTATTGAAATAGAAAAAAATGAAAACGAGTATATTTTAAAATATGCTAGTGTAGATGATTTTATTATTAGTAATGTATTGGCTAACAAAATGTTATGCCAAATATCAGAAAATAGAAATCTACGAAAAGTTTTTCAAGAGTTACTTGGGGAAGAAGGATCAGAAATCTATTTGAAGCACGTAGAAGACTATGTTACCATTAATGAAGAAGTAAATTTTTATACTATTTCTAAGAGTGCATCACTGAAGAACGAAATAGCAATCGGATATAAGAAGAAAGCAGTGTCTGAAAATGGAGGAATTGTTATTAATCCAAAGAAAGACAAGCAAGTAGTATTTTCTAAAGGAGATAGTATTATTTTAATTGCGATTGACTAATCCTTTAAAAATAGAGAAAAGAGGAATTAATTTATGGAAAGCGAAAAAAGAAAAGAAGTAATTCGAATAATTAAGTTTACTATCTTTTCCATTTCAGCGGGTATCATTCAATTGGTATCTTTTACGATTCTATCAGAATTGTTTGATATTACTTATTGGCCAAGTTATTTAACAGCGTTAATATTATCTGTTTTATGGAATTTTACGATTAATCGTAAATTTACATTCAAATCAGCAAATAATGTGCCGATAGCAATGACAAAAGTATTGGTTTATTATGCGATTTTTACACCATTATCGACTTGGTGGGGAGATGCTCTCACAAAAGCTAATTGGAATGAGTATCTTGTTTTAGGAGGGACCATGATAATAAACTTTGTTACTGAATTTTTATATCAACGTTTCTTTGTGTTTGGCAAAAGCATAGAATCAGCTGTCCCTAATAAAGAAGCATAGTAAGAAATAAAAAAGGAAAGGAAACTTTCCATTTTTTATTGACTTTATATTTTTCATTTGTTATAATGATGTAAAGTTAACTTTACATGAAGGAGTAGATAAATTGAAAAATCATTTAGAAAAGCTACGGCAAGAAAGAGGAATCAAACAGGAAGACTTGGCAAAAGCCATGGGAGTATCACGACAAACAATAGGTTCTTTGGAAAATGGAAGATACAATCCATCTATTTTATTAGCTTATCGAATAGCATACTTTTTTAATTTGAAAATTGAAGATATTTTTATATATGAGGAGAAGAATAATGAAGACATTTAAAAAAACATATTTTGAAATTTTATTTATCATCGGTTTATTACTTTCTGCACTGGTATCATTTGATCGAGGTTATCACTTTCTTCCTGATTTTATTGGGGGAATGTTAACTAGTTTATCAATTGTATTGATTGTATTTGCCGGAATAGTAAAGCATAGTAAGAAATTGCAAGATAAATTACAAATAGCTGATAGGGATGAGAGATTACTAACAATTGAACAAAAAGCTGCAAAGATAACTTTATATGCTATTATGTTCATCAATATAGTTTGTATTATTATTTTTGGCTTTTTAGGTGATACTTATCTTTATATGTCAATTCTATTGGCAATAATATTATTCATTACAATTGTTATTTTATTTATAACAAAATTAGTACTTACAAAAAGAATGTAATAAAAGGAGTATATATGGGTAAAATTTATGTTTTTGGTGGTGGTGAAATTTCTCAAAAAGAAACATATCTCCTTGATAAATTGGTTGTTTCAAAATTGAATAAACAACATCCTAAAGTATTATTTATTCCTACAGCATCTCATGATGCAGAAGGATATGTCGCTTCTTTTACTCGAATTTACGAATCACTTGGATGTATTGTTGATAGTCTTTTACTAGTAAAAGAAAATATTACCGATGATGTTATAAAAGAAAAAATACTAAATGCTGATTTAATTTATGTTGGCGGGGGTAATACTTTATTCATGATGGATACTTGGAGAAGATATAAAGTGGATGAACTATTGATTAAAGCCTATCATCATGGTGTTGTTTTGAGTGGCCTTTCTGCAGGGGGTATTTGTTGGTTTGATTATGGATATTCTGATTCACTTATTATTGAAGGAGGTTATGAATATACCTATGTTGAAGGATTACATTTGATTCATATGGATCACAATCCTCATGCTGAAGAGGAAGAACGCCAAGGATTTTTAAACTCTTTTAAAAAAAGAAAGAAAAAAGCACTTAGTATGGATAATCTAACTTTAGCGTATTTTGAAAATGGTTATTTAAAAACAGGATATAAATGCAACGAGAAAGCCAAAGCGATACTTGTGCAAAGTAGCGGAGAAGAAGTTACATGTGAAGAAGTTTTTCTTGAATTTATTTTAGAATAAATATCGGAGAATGAGAGATGATAGAACAACCAAAAAATGAATTTTTGAAATACGATTTTGAAATTAAAGAAAACAATATCTGTGATATCTATCAATTATATGAAAATGTCTCATCATTTTCCACTTGATAAATTGAAAGTTGAAGAAGATGTTAATGCTATTCCATCAATTACGGACGAAGATCATAAATATTATCTAAGTTTATATCAAGATGAACAGTTGGTAGCAGTCATCGATTTTATTGATGGTTTCAGTTTTAAAAAGCAAAACAACGAAAATACGATATGGATAGGTTTGCTTCAAATTAATAAAACAAATTAAAACCAAGGAATCGGAAGTAAAATTGTTCAAATTTTATGCGACTATTTTCGTAAAGAAAGTAAAAAGACGCTTCAAATAGGTGTGATAAAAGAAAACGAAAAAGCAATCTCTTTTTGGAAGAAAAATAACTTTCAAGTGATTGGAGAAGTAAATAATGGGGAGTTTGATTTATTGATACTAGAACGTAAAATATAGATTGTTGCTTAGAACGAAATTTATAGGTTTATCTACGATACGTAGGTTTACTTATCGTGTATCAATTAGTATAATAATATCATGAGGTGATAAAAATGGATTCTTATGTGACCAGTACAATGATAAAAAAATTACGTGAAGAAAAAAGGTTAACACAAAAAGAGTTGGCAGATATTATTTTAGTGAGTGAAAAAACAATTTCTAAATGGGAAACAGGAAAGGGACTTCCCGATATTAGCTTGTTAGAACCGTTGTCTAAAGCACTTGGTGTTTCTTTAATTGAATTATTTCAAGGAGAAGCTATTAAAAACAAAAATAAAGCAGCTAATTTACTGAAAACTCGATTTTATGTTTGTCCAGTTTGTGGTAATGTGGTTACATCCATTGGAGAAGGATCCTTTTCTTGTTGTGGTGAAACATTACTTGTACAGGAAGTTGAAAAAGTTGATGATATTCAAATAGAAAGAATTGATAATGAACTATATATTATGGTAGTATCTCCCATGAGTAAAATAGACTATATATCTTTTATTGCTTATTGTACTACTGATAGAATACAGATAAAAAAATTATATCCAGAACAAAATGCAGAAGCTTTATTTGCAATCAATGGTCCAGGTTTAATTTATTATTATAATAATAGAAATGGCCTTTTTGTGAAAAAAGTGTGAAGTTAGTTTTGATTCAACAAAAAATTCAAGAGTAAGTAAAAGAAGTGATGAAAGTAATGATTATAGCTGATATATAAAATAAAAAAAAGCATTAATGATGTTGATGAAACACCTTTTTTTAAAAGAAATACATTGACAACCATCAATATGAATAGTATAATAAATTGTGTTTTAATGAGGAATAAGATGGATAATCAAGATTTTTTAAACAAATTAAAAATTATAAATGATCCAACTAGATTAAAAATCATACAATTATTAGCCAAAAACAAGACAATGTGTGCATGTAAAATTTTAGAAGAACTCAACATCACACAAGGAACTCTATCACATCACATGAAATCATTGGTTCTTGCTGGTTTTGTTGGCTGTCTACGGAAAGGCAAGTGGTGTCATTACACGCTACTACCTATGAATTTTAAAGAAATCATTAGCGTTTTAAACAAATTTAATGAATAAAACAAGCTTAAAAAAAGCTTTTTATTTTTAATTTGATATATTGATGATTGTCAATATGAAAGGATTAATCTAATATGAATGGTTTTAATGAAAAAAAAGAAATAGTATTTAAGAAGAAGCGTGGTTTGATAATAACCTTAAGTATCTTTTTTCTTGTAATCGTTATAAATTTATTAGTTGGTTTTATATGGGGATTAGATGCTGTAAAAGAAATTAGGGATTTTATTAGTAGCCAAATCTTAGGAATGAAGTGGTTGAATATTGGTGTTGGGAAATTACTAATACTAATAGTAGGTGATTTCGCATCAGGAACTTGGCAAAATACGTTGATTGAAGCAATCCATTTCTTCATTTATGATTTTATTAAAATAGGAATATTGCTTTGTCTTTTAATTTTTACAATCTCTTACGTGCAATCATATTTTCCACCTGAAAGAACGAAAAGAATTCTTGGGAAATATAAAGGAATTTGGGCTAATTTTATCGGAGCACTGTTAGGAACAGTAACACCATTTTGTAGTTGTTCTTCTATTCCTATTTTTATTGGTTTTACAAGAGCGGGACTATCAAGTGGCATTACTTTTAGTTTCTTAATCTCTAGTCCTTTGGTTGATTTAGGTTCACTTATGTTGTTAGTAGGTTTCTTTGGTTGGAACGTGGCAATTATTTATGTTGTTGTTGGTCTATTATTAGCGGTTGTTGGAGGAACCATTATTGAAAAAACGGGACTAGGTAAGTATGTTGAAGACTTTGTTACTAGTGGTAGCAGTATAATCAATGTAGATCTACCAGAATAAACTAAAAAAGATCGATTAGAATATGCACGTGATCAAATGTTACAAATATATAAAAAGGTTTTTTGGTATATTGTTATAGGAGTGGGAATCGGAAGTATTATTCATAATGTCATTCCAAGAGAGTGGATTGAGGGCTTATTAGGAGCAAATAAGTGGTATAGTGTTTTTCTAGCAACATTATTAGGTGCGCCAATGTATGCGGATATTTTTGGAACGATTCCTATTGCTGAAGCTTTATTTATCAAAGGAGCAGGGTTAGGAACAATTTTAGCGTTTATGATGAGTGTCACGGCATTATCATTACCATCGATGATTATGTTACGCAAAGCAGTAAAACCAAAACTATTATTTGCTTTTATTAGTATTGTAATCACAGGAATTATCATAATAGGTATCTTATTTAATCTATATGGTAACGTATTTATTTAATCGAAATAAAAAATTCATGTATAAGGAGAAGAAAATGAAAATACAAGCACTGGGTGGCTGTTGTAAAAAGTCACAAGAAAATTACAAATCAATTGTGGAAGCAGTAAAACTATTAGAATTAGATGTTGTTGTAGAACATGTAACTGATATGAATGCAATTTTTGAACTAGGAGTTATGGCTACTCCGGGTTTAATTGTAAATGGTAAAATATTAGTAACTGGCAGAATGCTTAATGTTTCGCAAGCAAAAGAATTAATTAGTAAAGAATTAAAATTATGAAAAAAAATATTGCTTTTGTATGTGTACATAATTCCTGTAGAAGTCAAATTGCAGAAGCATTCGGTAAATTATATTTAAGTAAGATAACAAATGTATATTCTGCTGGAACAATTTTAGCGAATCAAATTAATCAAGATGCAATTAGATTAATGCGTAAACTATATGATATTGATCTTGAAAAGACTCAAAAACCAAAATTAATCTCATCTCTTCCAAAAATCGATTATTTGATAACCATGGGATGTAATGTTGAATGCCCACTTATACCTTGTAAAGTACATCTTGATTGGGGAATTGAAGATCCTACTTATTTTTTAGAAGAAAAATTCATAAAAACAATTAAAATGATTGAGAAAAAGGTACTTTCTTTGAAAGTAGAAATAAAAAAGCATTTTAATTGAATCTCTTTTCAATATCTACTATAATATGGGTGTACTTAAAATACAGGAGGGAAATATGTTAAAAGAAAATGTAACTAAATTATTAAATGAACAAATTAATAAAGAAATGTATTCAGCATACCTTTATTTTGATATGGCTAATTTTTATGTAAACAAGGGAATGAATGGATTTGCAAATTGGTTTAATGTGCAAGCAAAAGAAGAAATGGATCATGCACTACTATTTGTTAAGTATTTACAAAATAACGGATTTGAAGTTTCGTTAGCAGCTATTGCAAAACCTGATAAAGTGTTTAAAGACTTAAGAGAACCTTTAGCAGAAGCATTAAAGCATGAAGAATATGTGACCGATTCAATAAATAAAATATATACAGAAGCCCTAAAGGTTGCTGATTATCGTACTCAAGAATTCTTAAATTGGTTTATTAAAGAACAAGGCGAGGAAGAAAAAAATGCAAATGATTTAATTGTTGCCTATGATCTACATGGAAATCGAGGAATGTTTGCACTAGATAACAAATTGGGAGA
>Ga0116156_10002210_pt1 | contig 17846 bp, 14 predicted proteins | sample AD_UKC045_MetaG_FD_89891 | JGI IMG/M metagenome (GOLD analysis project Ga0116156, IMG submission 89891) | Active sludge microbial communities of municipal wastewater-treating anaerobic digesters from USA - AD_UKC045_MetaG | ecosystem: Engineered > Bioreactor > Anaerobic > Digestate | place: USA... | reverse complement strand
GGTCGGGATCCTGCCCGACCAGCAACCGAAGGCCGGCGAGGGCGAGTTCGCGCCGTTCTTCGGCAAGCCGGCACTGACGATGACCCTGCTCGGCCGGCTTGCCGCGCGCAGCGATGCGCGCGTGCTGTTCGCCTGGTGCGAGCGGTTGCCGGATACCTCGCCGCCGCGCTTCGCCCTACATGTGCAGGCCGCGCCGGAGGCGGTGGGCGATGCCGATCCGGCGCATGCCGTGGCCGCGCTCAATGCCGGCATCGAAGCGATCGCGCGGCGCGACTTCGCGCAGTACCAATGGACCTACAAGCGCTATACGCTGCGCCCGCCGGGCAGCGGCGAAGCCAATCCCTACCTGGACCTGTACCGATGAGCGACAGCCCCGACGCGCACGCCCCGGACCCGGCGATCGACTGGCACGCGCCACCCGCGCGCGCGGTGCGCCTGCACGCCACCACCAACGCGCTCTGGTTCGCCGTGATCCCGCTGCTGGCGTTCGCGATCCCGCTGTTCGCCGCGGATGGCGAGCAACGGCTGCGCATGCTGGCCTGGTACGTGGGGGTGACCGTCGCGGCAGCATTCGCGGGCGCCTATTCTGGCGCGCGCCTGCGCCACCAGCGCTGGAGGCTGGACGCTGCCGGCCTGTGGCTGCGCCAGGGCCGCCTGTGGTGGCGCGAGACCCACGTGCCGAACAGCCGCGTGCAGCACGTCGACCTCAAGCACGGGCCGCTGGAGCGCCGCTTCGGGCTGGCCACCCTGGTCGTGCACACCGCTGCCGTGCACCTGAGCGGGATCACCGTGCGCGGACTGGACGAAGCCGATGCCGAGCAACTGCGCGGCACCCTGGCCAAGCAGCTCGACGATGCCGGCGACGCGCTGTAGGCGATGAACGATCCCGCCATCGACACCGCCGCATTGCCGCAGGACGGGCTGGAACATCGCCTGCATCCGCTGTCGTGGCTGTTCGTCCTGCTGGCGCATCTCTGGCAGTTCATCCCCGCCCTGGTCCTGTTGCTGTTCGCCGGGCGCGGCGACCGCAACGACCTGTACGGATTGATCGCGGTCATCGTGCTGGTGGTCCTGTCGCTGGCGCAGTACTTCACCTACCGCTATCGGCTGCGCAGCGATGCCATCGTGGTGCGCAGCGGCTGGCTGCACCGCAGCGTGCGCGAGATCCCGTACGCGCGCATCCACAACGTCAACCTGCACCAGTCGCTGCTGCACCGCCTGGTCGGCGTGGCCGAGGTGCGCCTGGAATCCGCCGGCGGGATCAAGCCGGAAGCGCAGATGCGGGTGTTGCGGCTGGACCAGGCGGAAGCGCTGGAGGCACTGGTGCGCCAACGCGGGCATGCCGCCGGCGGCGACGCGCCGCAGGCCGATGCGCTGGAAGCGCCGCCGTTGCTGGCGATGTCGAATGGCGAAGTCCTGCGGCTGGGGCTGATCTCCAACCGCGGCATGCTGGTGGTGGCCGCCGCCGCCGGTGCGCTGGCGCAGGCCGGCGACAATGTGTTCGGCATGCTGGTCGAGCGCTGGGGCAAGGCCGTGTTCGGCTGGTTCACCGGGTTCGCCGGCGAGCATGCGCACGACAGCCCCGTGGCCATCGGCCTGGCGGTGGCCAGCATGGTGGTGGTCGCGCTGGTGCTGGTGCGCCTGCTGTCGGTCCTGCTCGCCTTCCTGCAATACCACGGCTTCACCCTGCGCGAGGACGACGCCCGCATCCGCGTCGAACGCGGCCTGCTGGCCCGCTACCGCTCCAGCGCGAAGCGCCGGCGGATCCAGTCGTGGTCGCTGCACGAAGGCGTGCTGCACCGCTGGTTCAAGCGGCGCAGCCTGCGCGTGCAGACGGCGTCCGGCCAACGCGGGGAAGGTGCGCAGCGTTCGCTCAAGGAACTTGCCCCGATCGCCACCCCGGCGGAGTGCGATGCACTGATCCGGCACTTCCTGCCCGAGGCCGGCTGGGATGCGCTGGCCTGGCAACCGCTGCATCGACATGCCTGGTGGCGTATCGCCGTACCCGGCCTGCTGCTGGTGCTGGTGGGCACGGCGGCCCTGGCCTGGCATGTCGGCGCGACGGGCTTGCTCGCGCTGGCCTTGCTGCCGTTGCAACTGTGGCGCGCGCATCGCATCGCCGATGCCTGCGGCCATGCCTGCAACGACCGGCTGGTCGCCTGGCGCACGGGCTGGCTGTCGAAGCGCTGGAGCTTCGCCGAGATCGGCAAGATCCAGGCGGTCCGGCTGGCGCAATCGCCGCTGGACCGCCGGCTGGGCATGGCCAGCCTGTTGCTGGATACCGCCGGGGCCTCGGCGTTCGGCGCGCCCCTGTACCTGCGGCAGCTGCCGGCCGACGTGGCCCGCGACCTGTCAGCGCGGCTGGTAGCGCAACTGGCTCGCCGCCGGGTCTAGCGGAATCTGCTGCGCCGGCAAGGCGCGCCAGTCGCCCGCTCGCCAGACCTGGATCCAGCGCTTGCGGAAACGCTGCTGCAGGAGCGGCTTGGGGCCACCGGGCTCGCGCCATTCGTCGCGCCAGTTCACCACGATCAATGCCTGCGGATGTGCGCTGGCCCAGGTCCGCGCGCCGGCTTCGTCGAGTGCCGCCAGTGGCACCTGCAGGCGACCGGCGAAGTGGAACTGCAACTGGTATTCGCCGAGGAACGCGACCGGCGTGCCCCTGCGCTGGGCCTCGCCCAGCAGCTGCGCGGTCGGGGTGAAATCGAACTGGTCGCGGATCAGCGGCGTCGCCCCGGCATGCAGCAGGCCACAGGCCATCAGCACGCCGGCGGCCAGCACCGGCAGCCGACGCCAGCGCAGCATCGCCAGCGCCACCAGCAGCATCGCGCCACCCGCCGCCGGCAGCGACCAGCCCAGTTGCACGGGGAACGGCAGGGTGATGCGCCCGGCATACAGCGGGAACGCCAACAGGAAGACCGCCAGTGCCGTTACCACGATGCCAGGCGCGGCACCGAGTCGCGGGCGCGCGTCCGCGGCGACCGCCAACAGCAGGGCGAAGCCGGCGAAATCCGGCAGCAGGTAGTACGGCTGCTTGCCGCTGATCAGGCTGAAGCACAGCACCATGCCGATCACCCAGGCCCAGGCGAACCGGTTGGCGGGGTCGCGCCACAGGGCGGGCACCTGCCGCCACCACCAGCCCTGCCACCACCACGGCGCCATCAGCACCAGCAGCGTCGGCGCGTACCACCACCACGGCTCGGCATGGTCGAAGCTGTCCTTGATCCGCCCCGCGGTCTGGGTGACCAGCAGCGCCTCGCGGTATTCGGGATCGCCCAGCAGCAGCGCCGGCAGCAGCCACAACGCGAACAGGACGATGCCGCCCAGCAGGGCCAGCAGCGCGGACTTGGCGAAACGCCGACCCTCGGCTTGCGCCGCCGGATGCCACCAGCGCGCCGCCAGCAGCGGCACGCCCAGGTGCAGCAATGCGACCGGACCCTTGGCCAGCAGGCCGAAGCCGATCGCCAGCGCCACCCCGGGCCACCACGGCCGCCACGCCTCGCCGTCGCGCCGGCACAGGGCGATCAGCCCACCCAGCACCGCCACCGCGAGCGGCAGCTCGTACATGACCTGCAGGCCGAACAGGAAGAAGTACCAGAAGCCCGCCATCGCCCATGCGGCATTCGCGGCGATGCCGACGCGTTGCGGGTACAGGCGTCGCGCGAGCACGCCGGCCTGCGCGACCACGATGCCGCCCAGCAGCACCATCAGCAGGCGCGGCCAGACGTCATTGACGCCACCGACCAGCCAGCCGGCGTGGATCAGCCACGGCAGCAGCGGCGTCTTGTGCGAATACGGCGCGCCGTTGAACAACGGCACCAGCCAGCTGCCGCGGTCCCACATCTCCCACGCCACCGCCAGGCTGCGGGTGGAATACAGCGGCACCGGCCCGTGCAGGAAGATCGAGACCAGCGCGACCGCGGTCCAGGCCAGCACGGGAAGACGGAGGTCGCGCAAGGCGGGGGACCGGATCATGGCGCGCAAGGATAGGGCACGGACGCGCCCGCATCGGCGACAATCGAACGCCCCACGGCGCGCATCGATTCCCCATGGCAGACACCATCCTGGTCACCGGCGGCGCCGGCTACATCGGCTCGCAGATGGTCAAGGCGCTGCGCCAGGCCGGCTTCCGGCCGGTGGTGCTGGACGACCTCAGTAGTGGCCACCGCAACGCGGTGCGCGGCGAGGAACTGCACGTGGGCGACGTGGGCGATGCCGCGTTCGTCGATCGCGTGCTGGCCGAGGTGCGGCCCGCGGCGGTGATGCATTTCGCCGGCTTCATCCAGGTCGGCGAATCGGTGGTCGATCCCGGCAAGTACTTCCGCAACAACGTCACTGCCACGCAGACCTTGCTCGACGCGATGCGTGTGCACGGCATCGCCCGTTTCATCTTCTCGTCCACCGCGGCGATCTTCGGCGAACCGCAGTACGTGCCCATCGACGAAGCGCACCCGAAGGCGCCGATCAATCCGTACGGGCGCAGCAAGTGGTTCGTCGAGCAACTGCTGGAGGACTACGACCACGCCTACGGTTTGAAAGCGGTCTGCCTGCGCTACTTCAACGCCGCCGGCGCCGATCCCGACAACGAGATCGGCGAGCGCCACGATCCGGAAACCCACCTGGTGCCGCTGATCCTGCAGGTGGCGTCGGGCCGTCGCCCGCACATCGGCGTGTACGGCGACGACTACCCGACCGCAGACGGCACCTGCGTGCGCGACTACGTGCACGTGTCCGACCTCTGCGACGCCCACCTGCTGGCCCTGCGCCAGTTGCTGGGCGGTGCCGGCAGCGCGCGCTACAACCTGGGCAACGGCAACGGGTTTTCGGTGCGCGAAGTGATCGACACCGCCCGCCGGATCACCGGCCATCCGATCCCGGTGGTGATGGAGCCGCGTCGCGCAGGCGATCCGCCCGCGCTGGTGGCGGATGCCGCGGCCGCGCGCGCCGCACTGGGCTGGACGCCGCGCTATGCGGACCTGCAGACCATCGTGGCCCATGCCTGGGCCTGCGAGCAGCGGATCGCGGCAGAGCGGGATCACCCGCGCCCCGCCAGCGTCAGGAACAAGCCCTCGTAACGCCGGTTCATCAGCGCGCGGCCGTGGCGTTGCAGCGCGACCTGTCGCGCCGTCGCCGCCATCCGCGCGGCGCGCCCGGGATCGCGCAGGACGCGCTCCAGCGCATCGGCCATCGCGACCGGATCGGATTCGGCGACCAGCAGGCCATCGACGCCGTCTTCCAGCACCTCGCGCACGCCGGGCACCGCGCTGCCGACCACGGCGCAGCCGGCGGCCATGCCCTCCAGCAGGGCCAGCGGCATGCCTTCGTAATGGGTGCCGAGCACGGCCAACTGGTGGGTCATCAACAACTCGGGGACGTTGCGCACCACGCCCAGGAAGCGCACCTGTGCAGCAATCCCGAGTTCATCCGCCAGTCGCTCCAGCGGCTTGCGATGCAGGTCCTTGCCGCCCCCGGCGAACAGCAGCGGCGGCGACAGGCCGCGCGCGCGCAACAGGGCCAGCGCACGCAGCACCGTCGCGTGGTCTTTCTGCTTGGAGAAGCGCGCCACCATGACGATGCCAGGGATGCGTTGCGCGAACGGATGCGCATCGGCATCGGCGAACGGTTCCAGGCGCACGCCGTTCGGAATGGCGATGGTGCGCTCGGCCGGCATGCCCATCGCCAGCAGCGCCTGGCGCACGCCTTCCGAACAGCCGACGATGCGGTCGGTGCGCCGCGCCAGCCAGCGCGCCTGCGCACGCCGCCACGCCGTGTAGCGCTCGCGGGTGTTGTGCTCGACATGCACGAGGTGCGGCACCTTCGCCAGCAACCCGGCGTAACGGCCCCACAGGTGTTCGCTGAAGCCGTGCGCGACCAGCACGTCCGGCTTGAAGCGCTTGCACACGCTCACCAGCGCCGAGATGGTCGCCGCATGCGACCAGCCTGCGACGAGCTCCAACGGCACGCCGGCTTTGCGCAATTCCACGATGCGCGAGGGATCGGCGTGGCGCTTGCGCCGCAGCACCAGCAAGGGCTCGATGGCGTCGCCCTCGCGCGCGGCGTTGACCAGTTGCACCGCGACCTGGGTGGCGCCGCCGGAAAAACCGCCGGTCACGAAATGCAGCACGCGCACTGGCGTCATCGGCAGGCCCGGGTTGCAGCGGCGGGCAGCAGCCACCAGCGCCGACGGTTGGCGTTGCCCATGTCGCGCGACAGCGCCTTGTCCACGCACGCCGGCAAGCCCTCGCCCTCGACCAGCAACCAGCGCGACGAGGGCGCCTGCCGCTGCCACGCCAGTGCATCGACGAATTGCAGCGCGGGGTCGCGCTTGAAACCGAAGTCCTTGGCTGGCCGATCGGCCATCAGCAACTGCTGCTCGCGCCAGCCGACCAGGCCGAGTTGCGCATCGGGCCCGAGCACCGTGCCGACCTCGCGCATCAATCCACGCGAGGACGAACCGTCGTTGAGCAACGGCGCGCCGACCAGCGAGTACAGCACCCACAACGTGGCCAGCATCGCCACCAGCGCCGCCTGCGCGCGGCGACGGCCGCACCACAGCAAGGCACCGATGCCGACAGCGCCGGTGGCGACGAACATCGCGCCCAGGCCGTGCGCGACGGCGGCATCGCGGCCCTCCATGAACCTGCGCTCGAAGCCGGGCTCGCCGAACAGCATCGCCAGCCCCGCGCCCAGCAACGCCAGCGAGAACACCGCGACGAACCCGGTGAGCACCCGTTGCGCATTGCGCTTGCGCAGGATGCCCGGCAACAGCGGCGCCAGCGCCAGGCAGAGCATCGGCAGCGCCGGCAGGATGTACATGTCGCGCTTGCCGGACGGGATGCTGAAGAACACGAACACCAGCAACACCCACGCCAGCGGCAGCAGATAACGCGCGTCGCGACGCTGCAGGCGACGACGCCACGCCGGGATCGCCCACGGCAGCGCCAGCATGGTCGGCAGCCATGCGGTCAGCGCGACCTCGATGAAGTACCAGGGCGGCTGGCCGTGGTGCCAGGCATTGGCATAGCGGGTCACGGTCTGCCGCAACAGGATGTCGTCGACGTAGGCGCGGTAGTCCGGACCGCCGTTGCCGAGCGCCGCCAGCAACATCGGCACCAGCCACACCCCGCAGGCGGCGAGGAAGGCCAGCGGGCCCAGCCAGAACTTGCCACTGCGGGCATGCAACCGGACGCCCGGCCAGCCACGCAAGGAGGCGAACGCGATCGGCAGCAGCATCAGCAGCGCGATCACGCCCACGCCCTTGCTGATCGTGCCGAGCCCCGCTGCCGCCCAGCCCAGCGCCCACATCCGCCAGTCCGGGCCGCGCAGCGCATGGCGCAACAGGCCATAGCAGGACAGCGTGATCCAGAACACCACCAGCGGATCGATCTGCGCCTTCTTCGCCTGCCAGGTGAACTGGATGGTGAGGAGCACCGCCCAACCGGCATACAGGCCGATGCGCCGCGTCCACAGCCGCGCGCCGAGGTCGGTGACGCACCACAGCGTGCCCAGCGCCGCGAGCAGCGAGGGCAGCAGGAAGGCGATACGCAGGTTGCCGGTCAGCCACAGGAACGCCGCCTGCAGCCACATGAACAGCGGCGGCTTGTCCGAATACAGCTCGCTGCCGCGATGCGGGAACAGCCAGTCGCCACTTTCCACCATCTGCTTCGCGACCAGCGCGAAGCGCGGCTCGTCCGCCGGCCATGGATCGCGCAGGCCCAGGCCGGTGCCGAGGATCAACAGGGCGAACAGCCAGAACAACCAGGTGTCGCGACGGGTTTGGGTCATCGCGGGATCATAACGACGCGCGGTTACGCCTTGCTCAGCCGCGCATAGAAGAAGCCGTCCATGCCGTCATCGCCGGGCAGTCGCTGGTGGCCACTGCCGGTGTCGCGGCCGAAGGCGTCATCCAGCGGCTCCAGCCGTGCGCCCGGCGTGCGCGCCAGGAACGCATCGACCTGCGCCGCGTTTTCCGCGCGCAGGATCGAGCAGGTGGCGTAGAGCAACACCCCGCCCGCTGCCAGCAACGGCCAGGCCGCGTCGAGCAGCTTCGCCTGGGTGTCGACCAGGGCATCGATGTCGGCCTCGCGCCGGTGCAGCAGGATGTCCGGCTGGCGGCGCACGATGCCGGTGGCGCTGCACGGCGCGTCGATCAGGATCGCGTCGTACGGCACGCCATCCCACCACGCGTCCGGCTTGAGCGCATCGGCAGTGCGCGTGTCGATGTCGAGTCCGATCCGCGCGAACGTCTCCTGCATCCGCCGCACCCGCCGCGCGTCCACGTCGAGCGCGGTGATGCGCAGCGTCGGATCGCGTTCGGCCAGGTGCGCGGCCTTGCCGCCGGGCGCGGCACAGGCATCCAGCACGCGCGCACCGTTCGGCGGTGCCAGCGCATCGGCCACCGCCTGCGCGCTACCGTCCTGCACCGAGGCCGCGCCAGTATCGAACGCCGGCAATTCGTGCACCGGCAGCGCGGTGTCCAGCCGCAAGGCATCGGCCAGCGCCGGCGATACCTGGGTGGCGATGCCGGCGTCGTGCAACTGCGCAGCGTAGGCATCGCGCGCCTGCAGGCGACGGTTCACCCGCAGCCACATCGGCGCTTCCTGCGCACTGCCGGCGAAGATCGCCTCGGCCTGTGCGGGCCAGTCGTCGCGGATGCGCTGCGCCAGCCAAGCGGGCCACGCGGTCTCGCTGCCAGCCTGCGGCAGGCCCTCGCGCTGCGCGCGACGCAGCACGGCATTGACCAGGCCGGCCTGGTGCGGGCGCCCCAGCGCGCGCGCCGCATCCACGCTGGCCGCCACCGCGGCATGCGCGGGCAAGCCGATTTCCAGCTGGGCGAAGCCGGCAAGCAGCAACGCGCGCAATTCGTGGTCGCGGGCCTCCAGTGGCTTGGCCACCCATTGCGCGAGCGCTGCATCGAAACGCGCGCGCTGGCGCAACGCGCACATCACGATGGCCTCCACCAGCGCGCGGTCGCGCGGATCCTCCAGCGCGGGCAGGGCCGCCGCCAGCGTCGCCTTCAGCGAGCGACCACGGTGCAGGACCACGTCGAGCACGCGCGCCGCACTGACCCGGGCATTGACCCCGGCGCTCATGCGGCGGGGTTGCGGCGGGCGTTGAGGTAGTCGGCCGCAGTGATCGCCTTGCCGCCCTCCCGCTGCAGCACGCGGATCCGCAATGCGCCGCTGCCGCAGGCAATGTCGATCCCGTCGCGGCCGCTGCGCAGGACCTCGCCGGGCTGCGCGCCGTGCACCTCGTCCAGCGCGACCGCACCGTGGATGCGCACGCGTTCGCCGAGCAGCATGGCGTCGGCCATCGGCCACGGGTTGAGGGCCCGGACCTTGTTCGCGAGCGTGGTCGCCGGCAGCGACCAGTCCAGCCTGGCCTCGGCCTTGTCGAGCTTGCGGGCGTAGGTCGCGCCTTCCTCCGCCTGCGGATGCGGCGGCAGCTGGATGGTGGCGCGCAACAGGCCCAGCGCATCGCCGAGCACGCGCGCACCGAGTTCGCTGAGGCGGTCGTGCAGTTGCCCGCCGGTCTCGGTGGGACCGATGTCGACCGCCTGCGCCAGCAGGACCGGACCGGTATCCAACCCCTTTTCCATCTGCATCAGGCAGACGCCGGTGCGATCGTCGCCGGCTTCGATCGCGCGCTGGATCGGCGCCGCGCCGCGCCAGCGCGGCAGCAGCGAGGCGTGCACGTTCCAGCAGCCATGCACCGGGATGTCGAGCACCGACTGCGGCAGCAGCAGGCCATAGGCCACCACCACCATCAGGTCCGGCTGCAGTGCGCGCAGCTCGGCCTTCGAGGCGGCGCTGCGGAAATTCTCGGGCTGGTGGACCGGGATGCCGCGCTGCACGGCTTCCAGCTTGACCGGCGACGGTTGCAGGCCGCGGCCGCGACCGGCTGGCCGGTCCGGCTGGGTGTAGGCGGCCACGACCTCGCCATGGCGCGCGCAGGCGCGCAGGCAGGGCACGGCGAATTCCGGCGTGCCGGCGAAGACGATCCTCAAGCGCGGTTCTCCAAACGTGGACGGCGGCGTGGCGACAGGTTCGCCGGTGACCGCCGATCCGGGGCGGGTCAGGCGGCGCGGCGCGCCTTGGCCAGCTTCTTGCGGACCATCTCCCGCTTCAGCGGGCTGAGGTAGTCGACGAACAGCTTGCCGTCCAGGTGGTCCATCTCGTGCTGGATGCAGACCGCCAGGACGCCGTCGGCCTCCAGGGTGAACGGCACGCCGTGGCGGTCGAGGGCATCCACCGTGATCACGTCGCTGCGCGTGACGTCGGCGTAGATGCCGGGCACCGACAGGCAGCCTTCCTGGTAGACCTGCTCGCCCTGGCGGGCGCCGATCACCGGGTTGACGAACACCAGCGGCCGGCTTTTGTCCTCGGTCACGTCAATCACCATGAAGCGCTTGTGCACGTCCACCTGGCTGGCCGCCAGGCCAATGCCCGGGGCGTCGTACATGGTCTCGAACATGTCGTCGAACAGCCGCTGCAAGGCGGGTTCGGCCAGTTCGGAGGGGGCAACGGCGACCGCCTTGGTGCGCAGGCGCGGGTCGGGGAATTCGAGGATGGGGAGCAGGGCCATGGCGGGGCGTCCGGGACGTGATCGTCCGTATTTGCGACAGTCTTCGCGATTGTACCCGCCCGGGACTGAGCCGAGGCTTGCCAGCGCAGGCGGTTTGTGGACTATAGTGAGTCGGCTTCAGGGGGTTTTTTACCAAGGGAAGCGGGGAGATGGCTGCCATGCTTGAACGTGTTTCTGAGACGTTGCGTCCTGCCGTGCCGCGTGCACGCGGCGTACGCACAATGCTTGCCGTCGCCCTGCTGACGGTGGCGAGTTTCGCCGCCGCGGTGGAGTTGCGCGGCGATCATCCCGACACCTACGTGGTGAAGCGTGGCGACACGCTCTGGGATATCGCCGGTCGTTTCCTGCAGCGGCCGTGGCTGTGGCCGGAAATCTGGCAGGCCAACCCGCAGGTCAAGAACCCGCACCTGATCTACCCGGGCGACGTGCTCAGCCTGGCCTACCTGGATCGCGTCGCGATGCAGCCCGGCCAGCGCAGCGAGAGCCCGGTCAATGCGGTCAACCTGTCCGAGATCGAGCCGTTCCTGAAGGACCTGCGGATCGTCGACAGCCTCGATGGCCTGCCCTACGTGGTCGGCCTGGAAGACGACCGCCTGCGCAGCTCGCGTGGCCAGGTTGCCTACATCAAGGGCCTGGACGGCATCGCCCCCGGCCAGCGCTACCTGGTGGTCCGCCCGGAGAAGCGCTACCGCTTCGTCGAGCGCGCCGGGCTGTGCTGCGACCTGTTCCAGAGCGAGGATCTCGATGCCCGCGGGGATACGTTCCGCGGCACCGGCGAGTTCTGGACCAATGCCGTGTTCCCGAGCAAGAACACCGAGATGCTCGGCTATGAGCTGATCACCCAATCCACCGGCACGGTGACCCGTGGCGAAGTGGCTGGCATCCAGGCCTCGACCCTGCTGCTCGACGCCGAGGGCCGCGACGTCCGCGTCGGCGACCGCCTCATCCCGGTCGAGGCGCAGCCGTACGACCTGCAGTTCTTCCCGCACCCGCCGAAGGAACAGCAGAAATACGGTCGCCTGACGGTGATGTCGGTGGCGGACAAGTACCGCACCGGCGGCCCGCACGACGTGATCGCGATCTCCGGCGGTTCCCGCGAAGGCATCGACAACGGCACCGTGTTCTCGATCTGGCGGCGCGGCAGTTCCACCGTCGACACCATCAAGGACGGCCTGGACAAGGACGAGTCCCTGACCCTGTTCGAATCCAAGGTGCGCCTGCCGGACGAGTTCGCCGGCCATGCGATGGTGTTCCGCACCTTCAACAACGTCAGCTACGCGCTGGTGATGAGCAGCGTCAAGCCGACCATGATCGGCTACGAGCTGAAGCATCCGGACGCGCCGTACTGATCGCGGCTTGAGGAAGCGGGGTTTCCTGACCCCGGCACGCGACGGCGCCCGAGGGCGCCGTCGTCGTTTGCGGCGGATGCTGGCGGCATGCCGATCACGCCCGAACATGCCTCCCTGTTGCGCCTGCTGCTCAGCGGTGCCCCGGCCAGCGCCCTGCGCCGCCTGCTGGACACCCACGGCAGCGCCGAGGCCAGCTGCCGCGCCGGCCTGCGCGACTGGACCAGCCATGGCCTGGACGCCGATGCCTGCAAGGCGATCCGCACGCCGGATCCGCAGGCACTGGCCCGCGGCGAGCACTGGCTCGACGTCGACAACCACCACCTGCTCGGCTGGCGCGACGACGCCTACCCGCCGCTGCTCCGGCGGATCGCATCCCCACCGGCGATGCTGTTCGTCGCCGGCGACCCCGGCCTGCTGTGGCAGCCATCGGTCGCGGTCGTCGGCAGCCGGGCGGCGACTGCCGGCGGCTGCGCGAACGCAGCCCTGTTCGCCCGCGCGCTGGCCCAGGCGGGCCTGTGCGTGGCCAGCGGTCTGGCGGCGGGGATCGATGCGGCCGCCCACCACGCCGCGCTCGATGCCACCGGCTCGACGGTGGCGGTGCTCGGCACCGGGCCGGACATCGCCTACCCGATCCAGCATCGTCCGCTGCTGGACCGGCTTGCCGCCGCCGGTGCGGTCGTCAGTGAACATGCGCCTGGGACCGGGCCGCCGCGCCAGTATTTCCCCAGCCGCAACCGGATCCTGGCCGGGATGAGCCTGGGCACGCTGGTGGTGGAAGCCGCCGACAAGTCCGGCGCCCTGATCACGGCCCGCCTGGCCGCGGAGATGGGCCGCGAGGTGTTCGCCATCCCCGGCTCGATCCACAACCCGATGGCCCGCGGTTGCCACCGCCTGCTGCGCGAGGGCGCCCAACTGGTGGAGTCGCCGGCCGAGGTGCTGGACGCGCTGGCACCCTTGGTGGTCGACCTGGCCCGGGCCTTGCGCGGGCAACTGGAGCCGCGTCGGGCGATACCGACCGACGCCGTCCAGGGCGCGATGGACGGCGACTCGGACTACAACCGGTTGTGGCAGGCGATCGGACATGACCCAACCGGTATGGATGACCTGGTGGTGCGTACCGGATTGACGGCCGCGACCCTGTCCTCCATGCTGCTGGCGCTGGAGCTCGACGGGCGGATCGCGGCGGAACACGGTCGCTACGCCCGGATCGGGGCCTGACAGCGGTTCACGGCGCCCGAGGGCGCAGGCCGGGGGACATGAAAGAAAGCATCCTGGATGTCCTGCTCTACCTCTTCGAGCATTATTTCGCCAACGACGCGATCCTCACCGGCGACGACTTCACCGCGCTGGACAGTCCACTGGTCGGGGAACTGACCGAAGCCGGGTTCTCCGGTGCCGAGATCCGCAAGGCCTTCGACTGGCTCGATACCCTGGCGCGCCAGCGCCCCGCCGTCGACCAGCCGCGGATAAACGGGCCGACCCGGATTTTCCACGGCAGCGAACTCGACAAGCTGGACGTCGAATCCCGCGGCTTCCTGCTGTTCCTGGAACAGCACGGCGTGCTGGACGCCGGCCAGCGCGAACTGGTGCTGGACCGGGCGATGGCGCTCGACCAGGACGAGCTGGACCTGGACGACCTCAAGTGGGTGGTGCTGATGGTGCTGTTCAACCAGCCGGGCTCGGAAGCGGCCTACGCGTGGATGGAAACGCAGATGTTCCTTGACGAACCGGAGCCGGTGCATTGAACACCATCGATCCCCTGCCGGCCGAAGGCCAAGGCTCGCTCTACGCCCCGCCGACTGCCGCAGTCGAGGACGTGGGGTACGGCTTCCGCGTCGGTGGCGAGGTGGTCTATGCCGGATTCTGGCGTCGCGCGGCGGCACTGTTCATCGATTCCACCCTGGTCGGCGTCGCCTACTACGCCGTCATCATCGCCGGGATGCTGGTGGTGGGGTTTGGCAGGCTGTCCGTCCTCGAGGGCGCCGATGCGCCCGGCATGGGCGCGATCGGCGGGTTCTTGGCCGTGATGTATCTCGCCTACCCCGTGATCAGCGCGCTCTATTACGTGGGCATGGAGTCCTCGGGGACGCAGGCCACGCTGGGCAAGATGGCCGTCGGCATCAAGGTCACCGACGCCGATGGTCGCCGCCTGGGCCGGGGACGGGCGCTGGGGCGCTGGGCCTCCCACCTGCTGTGCTACCTCACGCTCTACATCGGCTACATCATGGCCGGCTTCACCGAGCGCAAGCGCGGCCTGCACGACATGGTGGCGAGCACGCTGGTGGTCGATCGCTGGGCCTTCACCGACGACCCGGGACGCCAGCGCAAGGGCCTGGGGACGGTGGCGATCATCGTCCTTGTCCTGGGGGCCCTGCTGATCGTGGCCTACATCGGGATCGTGCTGGCGATCGCCCTGCCGGCCTACCAGACCTACCTGGAGCGCGCTGCCACGGGCAGCTGAATCGGCTCCCGGCGGCGCCTTGCCGGCCGCCGGCCGGCGGCAAAGGCTTGACACGGGCCCCGGCCCGTGAGTCCACTGTAAAAGAGACGAATCGAGCGCCCGGGGCCAACCACCCCGGGCGTTGGCTTCTGCGGCGGCGGCTCCGACCCGGATGCCACACCGCCTCCACCGACCTCCCGGAAGCTGCGCCGCATGCCCAAGAACCTGCTCGTCGTCGAATCGCCCGCCAAGGCCAAGACGATCAACAAATACCTCGGCAAGGACTTCACCGTCCTCGCCAGCTACGGGCACGTCCGTGACCTGGTGCCGAAGGAGGGCGCGGTCGATCCCGAGCACGGCTTCGCCATGCGCTACGACCTGATCGAGAAGAACGAGAAGCACGTCGAGGCCATCGCCAAGGCCGCCAAGGGCGCGGACAACCTGTTCCTGGCGACCGACCCGGACCGCGAGGGCGAGGCGATCAGCTGGCACATCGCCGAGATCCTGCGCGAGCGCGGGCTGGTCGGCGACAAGCCGCTGCAGCGGGTGGTGTTCACCGAAATCACCCCGCGCGCGATCAAGGAGGCGATGCAGCACCCACGCGCGATCGCCAGCGACCTGGTCGATGCCCAGCAGGCGCGGCGCGCGCTGGACTACCTGGTCGGCTTCAACCTGTCGCCGGTGCTGTGGCGCAAGGTCCAGCGCGGCCTCTCGGCCGGCCGCGTGCAGTCGCCGGCGCTGCGCATGATCGTGGAGCGCGAGGAAGAGATCGAGGCCTTCAAGGCGCACGAATACTGGTCGATCGAAGCCGAAGTCGCGCATCCGTCGCAGGGCTTCACCGCGCGGCTGTCGAAGCTGGACGGCAAGAAGTTCGTCAGCGACACCAAGAACCTGGAATTCAGCCTGACCAACGGCGAGGACGCCGAAGCCGCGCGCGCGCGCATCCAGAAGGCCGCAGGTGGTTCGCTGCATGTCACCGATGTCGGCGCCAAGGAGCGCAAGCGCCGGCCGGCGCCGCCGTTCACCACGTCCACCCTGCAGCAGGAAGCGGCGCGCAAGCTCGGCTTCACCACCCGCAAGACCATGCAGGTCGCGCAGAAGCTGTACGAGGGCGTGGCGATCGGCGAGGAAGGCACGGTCGGCCTGATCAGCTACATGCGTACCGACTCGGTGAACCTGTCGCAGGACGCGCTGGACGAGATCCGCGACGTGATCGCCCGCGACTACGGCACCGCCTCGCTGCCGGACAAGCCGAACACCTACCAGACCAAGTCGAAGAACGCGCAGGAAGCCCACGAGGCCGTGCGCCCGACCTCGGCGCTGCGCACCCCGGCCCAGGTCGGCCGTTTCCTCAGCGACGACGAACGCAAGCTCTACGACCTGGTGTGGAAGCGCGCGGTGGCCAGCCAGATGATCCCGGCCACGCTCAACACCGTCACCGTGGAACTGGCCGCCGGCGCCGAGCACAGCTTCCGCGCCAGCGGCACCACCGTGGTGGTGTCCGGCTTCCTGGCCGTGTACGAGGAAGGCAAGGACAGCAAGTCCAGCGAGGACGACGACGAGGGCCGCAAGCTGCCGCTGATGAAGCCGGGCGACACCATCCCGCTCGAGCGCATCCACGCCGACCAGCATTTCACCCAGCCGCCGCCGCGCTTCACCGAAGCTGCGCTGGTCAAGGCGCTGGAGGAATACGGCATCGGCCGGCCGTCGACCTACGCGTCGATCATCCAGACCCTGCTGTTCCGCAAGTACACCGAAATGGAAGGCCGCAGCTTCCGCCCGACCGACGTGGGCCGCGCGGTGTCGAATTTCCTCAGCTCGCACTTCACCCGCTACGTCGACTACGACTTCACCGCGAAACTCGAGGACGAACTCGATGCGGTGGCCGCCGGCGAGGAGGACTGGATCCCGCTGATGGAGAAGTTCTGGGGCCCGTTCAAGCAGCTGGTGGACGAGAAATCCGAATCGGTGGATCGCACCGAAGCCACCGGCGCGCGCGAACTCGGCCTTGATCCGAAGTCCGGCAAGCCGGTCAGCGTGCGCCTCGGCCGCTACGGGCCGTACGCGCAGATCGGCGACAAGGACACCGACGAGAAACTGGAATTCGCCTCGCTGCGCCCCGGCCAGTCGATGCACACGATCTCGATGGAAGACGCGCTGGAGCTGTTCAAGCTGCCGCGCAAGCTCGGCGTGGACAAGGACGAGGAAGTGAGCGTCGGGATCGGTCGCTTCGGCCCGTTCGCCAAGCGCGGCAGCGTGTACGCCTCGCTGAAGAAGGAAGACGATCCGTACACCATCGACCTCGCCCGCGCGGTGTTCCTGATCGAGGAAAAGGAAGAGATCGCGCGCAACCGCATCATCAAGGAATGGGCGGAGAGCGAGATCCAGGTGCTCAACGGGCGCTTCGGCCCGTACCTCAGCGACGGCAAGTTCAACGGCAAGATCCCGAAGGACCGCGAGCCGGCCTCGTTGACCCTGGAGGAAGCCCAGCAGTTCATGGCCGAAACCGGCAAGCCGGCGCGCAAGGGCTTCGGTGCGAAGAAGGCCGCGGCGAAGAAGGTCGTCGCCAGGAAGGCGCCTGCCGAGAAGAAACCCGCCGCCGCCAAGAAGGCGGTGAAGAAAGCAACGAAGAAGACCGCCAAGAAAGCGACGAAGAAAGTCGCCGCCAAGAAGGCGTACGTCAGCCCGCATCCGGAGCCGGCCAAGCTGTTGCTGACCCCGGGCAAGGTCGAGCCGGGCAAGAAGCGCATCATCAAGAAGGCGACGCGGCAAGAAGCGCCGTTCTGATCTTGCTCCCTCTCCCGCTGGCGGGAGAGGGTCGGGGTGAGGGTGGCTCGGCGCGCCGGCAACCACCCTCATCCGCCTTCGGCACCCTCAGCCGCTTGGCGCGCCTTCGATCCCGCCAGCGGGAGAAGGAAAAGGACAACGATGACGCATCCGCATGCCTGCCTTGAAACCGCCATCGCCGCCCTGCGCAAGGGCGGCGTGATCGCCTACCCCACCGAAGGCGTGTGGGGCGTGGGCTGCGATCCGCGCGACGAGGCCGCGACGATGCGCCTGCTCGCGCTCAAGCAGCGCGAGGTGGCGAAGGGGCTGATCCTCATCGCGTCCGGCGAATCGCAACTCGCGCCATTCATCGATATGGCCGCGCTCGACGCCACGGCGCTCGATGCCGTGCGCGCCTCCTGGCCCGGCGCGAACACCTGGATCGTGCCGGCATCGAACGATGCGCCTGCATGGATCACCGGCGAGCACGACGGCATCGCGGTGCGCGTGAGCGCGCATCCCGTCGTGGTCGCACTGTGCGATGCATTCGGCGGCGCACTGGTCTCCACCAGCGCCAACATCGCCACCCTGCCGGCGCCGCGCACGCGCGAAGAACTGGATCCGCGCATCGTCGCCGGCGTCGATGCGGTGGCGCCCGGCGAGACCGGCGGACTACTGCAGGCCACGCCGATCCGCGACGCCCGCGACGG
>Ga0116156_10002209_pt1 | contig 17850 bp, 10 predicted proteins | sample AD_UKC045_MetaG_FD_89891 | JGI IMG/M metagenome (GOLD analysis project Ga0116156, IMG submission 89891) | Active sludge microbial communities of municipal wastewater-treating anaerobic digesters from USA - AD_UKC045_MetaG | ecosystem: Engineered > Bioreactor > Anaerobic > Digestate | place: USA... | reverse complement strand
GATTTGGAACCCGACAATCCTCAGGCTCATTTTAATCTTGGGCGTCTAATGTCGGAATGCGGCGAGGATGATTCAGCGGAAATCGAATTCCTCGCGTCGCTCGACATCGATCCGGATTACCCGGACGCAAACGGAGAGCTAGGCCGTATTTACAGTATTAAGGGTCGTTTCGACCTGTCTGTGATTCACTATGAGAAGGAGTTGGACGCTAATTCAGACTGCCCTCATTGCATGTGCAATCTGGCTGTCGCTTGCCTTTGCGACGGGGACGCGCGACGAGGCGAACAGCTTCTAAGACAGTCTTTGGAAATAGAAGAAGACCCTTTCGCCCTTTATGCCTTGGCCGGGCTGTACGCGTCGCTCGACAGGGAAACCGACTCAATACAGATGCTGGAACGCGCGGCTTGTCAAAAACCGGCGTGGCTTTTTGATTCTCTGCGTAACGACGATAAATTCGAGAGATTCAGATCAGATAAAAGATTCATCGAAATAATTGAGAAACTGGCAAATAACAAATCGTAGACGTTTTATACCGCAAATGAGTCCGGCGTTTCCGGGCTTTGCGATGTTCGTTTGATCTCTTAAAATGCGAGCGGCTTATATGCGACCGGGATTGCGGTTATAATATGCGCGGGACTGGTACATAACGATGGACAATAAATGTCTGAAAATAAATGAAATATATTCCACGCTTATCGGAGAAGGCGATTATACCGGGTTGCCTTGCGTCATCGTCAGGCTTTCTGGCTGCAACCTCAGGTGTTCATATTGCGACACGAAGCACGCTTATGACAACGGGATTGAGATGACAGTGGGGCAGGTAATGAGAGCGGTGAATAAATTTCGAATCGCGCCTGTTCTAATCACCGGCGGAGAGCCTCTGCTTCAATCTCAAGTGATAGAGCTTATGGAAAGTTTAATTGAGCAGGACAACATTGTGCTGCTCGAAACAAACGGCTCTTTGCCTGTAAAAGACGTGCAGGGCGAAGTGTTGACAATAATGGATATCAAGTGCCCTTCGAGCGGAGAGTCCGAAAAGAACCTCTATGAAAACATAGATTTTCTAACTGAGCGGGATGATATCAAGTTCGTGCTGGCGGACCGCGAAGACTACGATTGGGCATTAGGCGTGATCGACGAAGAAGGCCTTGAAGGATACTGTCACATACTTATGTCTCCGGTGTATGGAAAACTGAATCCGCGCGACCTAGCTCAGTGGATGATCGACGACGGGCTGATAGCAAGGATGTCGCTCCAACTGCATAAAATAATATGGGACCCTGACGAACGAGGCAGATAGGCATTAAACCGGATTATTCATAAGAATGCGGGAAAAATGGCGGCTGGATGAAAAAAAAGGCGATCATATTATGCAGCGGCGGACTGGACTCCGCGACAATCGCGGCGATAGCAATAGATTCAGGTTTCGATATATTCTGCCTCACATTCGATTACGGACAGAGACACGGCAGAGAGATAGAGTCGGCTCGCGCTGTGGCGCGTTTCTTCAACGCGTCGAAACATGTGATTACCAAGATTGATTCCTCCGTGTTCAAAGGCTCTTCTCTTACGGACGATATACCTGTCCCCAAGGACGGCGCTTTTTCAGGGATCCCTCCGACTTACGTGCCTGCAAGAAATCTTTTATTCATATCGTTCGGAGTGGCATGGGCGGAGAGCGTCGGCGCTAGAGATTTATTCATCGGGGTGAACGCTGTGGACTACAGCGGCTATCCGGACTGCCGGCCCCAGTTCATAGAGGGCGTCAGTAGAGCTGCGGAGTTGGGCACGAAGTGCGGCGACGAGGGCGACCCGATAGCGATTCACGCGCCTCTTTCCGGCCTGTCTAAATCGGAAATCATTAAAAAAGGCGTCTCGCTGAATGTTGACTATTCAATCACCCACAGTTGTTACGACCCGACGCAAGAAGGTTTGTCGTGTGGGTTGTGCGATAGCTGTAGAATTAGGCTGAAGGCCTTTGAGGAAGCTGGCTTGAAGGACCCGCTTGCCTATGTTTGCGCATAACTTTTTATTCGCAACTTCCCTCCACACTCAAAAAACAGCATGATTACAATGCCAATGTATGTGGATAAAGCGAAAATCAGAAGCCTAATTAATCAAAAGGAGGTGGCGCTCTAGATCAAAGGCAATCTTGCATGCGATTGAAAGCGATTCAGGTTCAACGTGCTCATTAATCAACTTTGGCATAATATGGAACATTAAGCTAATTCAGAATGTTTTTAAATTCTGATCGGAGAAATGAAAATGGATTACGACGAGAAAGCTTATCACAAGCATCCATGTCCGGATTGCAGGTTCTGTCAATGGTGCGCGGACACGCGTTGCGCGATCTGCCTGAAAGAGCAGGGCGTATGTTGCAAATCGAAACCTGCTCCACAAAGCAAACAAATTAAAAAGAAGAAGAAAAAGAAAGCATCGAGCAGTCGTGGAATAAATTGATTTTAACGGACTCATCGAAACAAGCTATAGAAACATAGAAAATAACGACCCATACATGATATGATTATATTCAAATGTCTATTCCGGCGGTGAATTCGAATTGTATTGCGTTAAATGCGGAAACAAGATGGAGCATGAAGCCAAATATTGCTCTGCATGCGGAGCTTTGGCATATTTGCCGCGACTGACGATTTCAAGAACATTGCCTGACAACAAATGTTCAATTGCGGGTCAGGAAGAATCAGGCGATCCGACACCTAGCCCGAATCAAGCTTCATCCTTGAATTCAATCGATGCGGGGCGCTCTTTTTCGTTCATGTTTAAGGACGAATCATGGGCTAGGATCGCTATTGTTTTAGGTCTAATAATGTTAATTCCCATTGCAGGCTCGGTGGTTTTATTCGGATACTTCGTCGAGGTCGCAAGAGGAGCCGCTTGCGGCAAGGATTTGCCTATGCCGCGAATAAGCTTCGGCGCCCAGTTTTTATCTGGAATAAGGTTTCTTATTCCTTATTCATTGGCAAATATTGTTGTTTTAAGCATAGCCGCCGTTCCTGTGACTTTGGGCGTGATACTCCTCGGTAGTGAATCGGAAATATTTGCGATAGTTCTTTTTGTTATCTGTGGGCTGTTTATTATTGTTGCTTTTTTATACTTCTTGTGTTTGATCCCGATTTCCGTCGCTGCGGATGATCCCTCAATATTCTTTAACTTTTCAAAAGGGCGCGAGGCGGTCGGAAGAAATGTGGAAAATCTCATAATATTTATTATGCTGTCAATTGTCTGTGGAGTAATCAGTTCGCTGGGAGCGGCAGCTTGTTACGTTGGACTGCTGTTTACGATGCCGATAGGGTATATAATCAAAGCGCATATTGCGGGGCAGATGGGCGGGTTGATGATTCAACCAATAAGAAAAAATGAGATTGTGCCACTCGAAACAGGAGAGTCAGCGATGAAAGATCGGCATGAATGAATTATATCAACTCTCAAGCATAACGGCGCATTATTATGATTAGAGAATATTAATCGGCCGGAGGATCGATATGAGCAGAGAAACCGAGGAGCTTAGGACTCAAGTTAGTGAAAGCGCGAAACTCGGGGAATACTCGAATTTTGTGAAGATACAGCATTCTGCGATAGATTTTATGCTTGATTTCGCAAAAATACTTCCCGAAGAAAACATGATTCATGTGCATACAAGGCTGTTTATGAGTCCAATACATGCCAAGCTTTTCGCCAAGGCGATGATCGAAAACATTGAGAAATATGAGCAGAAATTCGGCACAATCGATTTAAAATTTGAAAAGGGAACGCCGATTCCGGGCGTTGTCTCAAAAGAAACTCACTGAAGAAATCCTTTTTCAAAGATTATTGAATAATCGAATACTGTTGATTTTTGTCGGGATTGTTTGATATATTCTAAACTTAACAAGCCGAAAAATAACGGCGGAGGAACCATAGATTATGCGCGGGATAATTGTGTGTGTTGCGTCGATATTAGCGTTGTTCTCCGGAATATATGGCAATTTTTACGCTCTAGCGGAAGACAAGGGAATACATGACGAGAAGTTTTCGCTCTATTATGTCGAGCGAAACAGCTCTTCGCCCGTTGAGCAATACATACTTGAGAACGATCCGCCGGTATTAAAAAATGTGATGGTTTTGCCTAAGTCGCCCGGCCCGGGAGACGCCATAACAGTGACTGCGACTATAGTTAACGATCCTATGAAAACCTCAGGGAAACCGATTTCCGCTTCGCTTTATTATTCTAGAGACGAAGGAGAAACGTGGAGAAAAGTGGCGATGGAGGAAGCAGGGGCGTCTAGGGAGAACTGGAGGGGAGTTATTCCCCCGGCGGGTTACTCTGGAAATCTGAAATACTTCTTCACAGCAGAGGATGACGGCGGAAACATGCTCATAGAGCTTCCAAAGGTTAAAGTCGAATGGGGAGGCGTGAGACATCCGATTTTTCCATTAGAAATTTACGACGCGAACGATGATTTCAGGATGGTTCCCAACAATCTCGATATTTTGAGCGCCGGTGTGGCTTTCGATGGAGACAATTTATATTTCACAACGAGGGTGGAGGGTAAAATCTCCAGCGGAACCGTAACGCCTTTCGACGTGTACGTTTACAGTGTCGGATTATTTTATCCCGACAGATTCGTGGACGGAAGCGTGCGCACCGATCATGTGCTTGTGCACACTCAGCACGGGCAGTTCTTGCAATTTCCGGTTATCGGGCTGTTGAATACAGACAGACAGCTTGCCGAGATACGAACGGCGGACGCTCGTTTCTATACTGACGGAGAGAGGCTTTTTATGAGATTCTCCGCAGACGCCTTGAAGGACGGACACTTCGATAAATTAAAAATCATCTTCGGTTCAGCTAGGGCAATAAGCTATTCGCCCGTAACTTTGCAACCCGTCGATGTGTCTATGTTCATCAATATTTCCAACGTTGACAGGTCAATCACAATAGAATGACAAGCGCAACGGATATATTGCTGATTCGGAAAATGTTATTGTCGACTGAGTTTATGATTTGATTAGTATCGTTTTGAAAGCCGGATTTCCTTACGACTCCTCCGCCATAATGATTTTCGCCATCGCGGAAATAGATTGAAAATCCTTTTGCTGGCTTTTTTTGAATCCCTCGGCTATCATCCTCTCTATAGCATCTCCGATTATCGGCACTCTCACTCGAATATCGCATTCTATTGATCTTTCAGATATATCCCCGGATTGATAATATTTCGTTATGCCTTTCCAAACCAATCTGTCTTTTTGCGCGCCCGGAACCATTTCCCATTTGTGCGTATTGGAATTCTTGTCCCAAATAGCCGTTTCTACGAATCTGAACATGTCAGGGGCAAGCATTTTTTTTATTGAATCAGGAGTTTTATCTAAAGCTATATCAAATTTACGCTTGGTCACAATTGATTCATTGTTCTCTTCTCTTTCAATAAATTTCGGTTTTCTCATACCCTCGATTTTGTCTGAATGACTAAATCGCTCTTCCCTAGCGCGCAAAATAACATCCAAAGAATAATCAAATTTTTGTTTCATATTAACTTTCATTGCGAGAGCCTCTTTTAGCGCGCGCGTTACACGACGTTATTTAAAACCTATTTCAATATGCATTTTCAGCATAATATTAGCAGATTGAGTCAAAAAAAACGACTGAACCGGATTTCTTATAATCAAAATATGAGGGATGTCCATAAGCTCCGATCTGCCTGATTGAATATTTGTCACGAATTCAGATATATGTAAAAAGTTTGATATCTCGATCTTGCTTGATTCGAATTGCATATCAAAATCGACTTTATGTGACAATATTACAGCGCCCCCTGTGACTTTTTTATATTGTCAATCATTACAAATAATATTGCTAGAAGGCACAGTTAAATAATAGAAATGTCGTTTAACGATTAATATAGATTTTTAACACGAAGACAGTCAAAAAAAATATATCTATAATAGATATAACAAATAACAGGAATATGTTTTGTTCAGAGAAATAATGATGATTTTTATATGTTTGACTTGAAATAAATGTTAAAAAGATGTGGCAGGAATTTTGAAGTCTAAATAATTGATTGTATTTAATGTATATTTAAGTAAAATGTAGATGAAGATGTCCGGGAGGATTTGATGAAAATCAAACTCAAATATAAGCGGGCTGTGGGGGCTGTGGCGATAGCAATCGTGTTGATTACGATTGCGGCGGCAGTCGCTCAGGCGCATTATCTGATGCCGGTTCTAAGATTCTGCAACTACAGATCGGTACTGGCGCCGGACTGCACGTTTTGCGAGCCGAATGTCGCGAATTTTAACAGGGACTGGCCGCAAGGAGCGTCGAATCCACCAACCTTGGGCGATGTATGGTTCGAACGTCAGAATCCATACCCTAATGAAAAAGTCACGATTAGACTTAGAGCCGCAAATACCGCTAGCGCGCTAGGAAAGGATTTTTTGCCTATAGGGGCGCAACAGTTGCTCTGGACAGAAATGTGGTATTCGCTGAATCAAGGACAATTATGGTACGGGAATAATCATGCTGGAAGAAGACCGGGAACCGGCGCTTCGATGGATTTTTTCACAAGGCAAATCCTGACAGTTCAGAATCAAGGCAATATCAGATATAGATGGTATATCGCATCGACAAGGGACTGGGCGATATCGCCGATGTCTTCGATATTCTCTTCGGATTTGGACATCCCGGCTCCCAACAGAAGATGTTCGGACAACCCGGCTGAGAATGACCCGATTAGATGCCCTCAAACGCTCAGAGACAGATATGTTCATCCTTGGAACGACGCATGTCCATGGGGATTGCTGTGCCCGATATATGATATTTATCCTCCGAACACAGGACAAACGTTAGGATGGCCGGCTCCGTATTGCAGCAATGCGGGCGGCAGTTGCAACATTCCCGGGTATCCGGAGGGCGGCGGGGATTTTCTGGATTATTTCCCATCTCACAAGCGCCACCTTTCCGGGATAGAGGGGTTTGATCCGGATCAGAAGTATCCGAATATACCCGGACATCCGCTTATAAGAGTGAACGGCGTGCCCGGTATAGACTGCGACTTGTGGGATGGCACTGCGCCCGACAAGCCTATCCATCCGCTCTGCGGCAACAACCCTAACGCCACCATCAAAGAAACATACGACAGTTATGGAATAAAAGCGTATAAACTGTCGCCTATGGAAGGGATGGCTAAATTTTACCATGCCCTTAAGTCAACCGATGTTGTAGATGCATCATTCTATACTCAGTACAAATCGGTGTGGACGACAAAATTGGATTTATCGGAACCGAGGTTTGCTGGAGTCAACGTGGTTGGCGGAAGGTTTATAACTTCGCCGAGGGTGTATGACACATGCGGCAACATGGCTGCCGGGACGACCGTGCCTCCGTTCCCGACAATGGGAAGAGACACGAACGAAGCTTTCGTCGGCGTGACGGACTTCCATTACGACCAAGTTCCTACGGATCAGGACTTGATGATTCAGTATAACGACGACAGCAGCGAGACTCAGTGTTCGGCCACTAACACATGGTGCCCGACAACGACCCCGAAGACCCGGGACCAAAAATATAATGACGGCCCGTGCGCGGATCCGAATTGCGAGTGTTGCGTTAATCAATGCAGCCCAACGATATGCGATTATGTGAGGTTCGGCGGGTACAACGGCGATCCCGCCCAGTTGGCCCGTTACACCTCGATGTGCAGGAACATAGGGGATTCTGGAAATCCCCCCGGATGCGGCCCGGAATTCGGCGGCAATCGGAACATGTCGGAAGTGCATGAATTCAAGATCAGCCATTCAGCCTCAAATATATATATGAAAATGAAAGTCGCGGGCGAAATCGTCTGGGGCTGTTACGGAAGCTGGTTTCCTCTGATAGGTTGCGAGTATTCCTTCGGGCAATTGGGCAGCAAAATCAATGCGTATAGTTTTCAGGTGTTGAACCCTGACACGAACGGAACTTTTTACTTGTTGATAATCCCGGAAATCCCGATATATGGGGCAATAACGGCTTTCTTGGATATCAACAAATTCCTTTCGGGCGGATATAGTTCTACGTACGACGGAAAAGAACTTGAAAGATACGCGGACGGACTAGACTGCCGTGGGATGTTCCCTTGCGGCGTTGAAGAGCCGCCGGATCCGGATCCGTGCGAAGTGCTCGGATGCGGAGATGACCCATGCAGCTCTGCTCCTCTGGAGGATTGCGACGGAGACGGAAAATTCAACTGTGACGACGCGTGCGCATGCGAGGAAGCTGACACGGAAGACGGATGCCCCGAAGAAGAGGGCGGTCTGGGCATAGACAAATATCTCTGCAGCACTTGCAACGTGCAGGTGGACGGCAATGAGTTGTATCTCGAAATGTCGCAGATGGACACAATAGGCTCGACAGGCGTGATGCCAGTTTCCGCTTATGGCATGGTGTTGTCGGTGCACACGCTAGATTTCGATTGCATATTCTACGACGCGTGCAGGTACACGTTTAATCTGGGCGAGTTATCGATGGACCAAGCGCCTAGAATCAACTATTACATGGCTGGAAACACGGCAAAACAGACTATAACTGTGGCTGAGGACTTTACTCCGCCTGTTGCTCCTATCAGGTTCACACATAAATACAAAGACGAGGCGGTTGAATCTGATCTGCTGGCGTGTCTAGGCAGATGCGACGAGATGGATAAAGCTGATTTGCTCGACAACGACGGCGACGAAGAGTTATTCGCGTATCCCGGACATGAAGTGGAGATTCAGGGCAACACATGGAATTATATCGACGAAGGATACGACCCGACATCGACGCAGGTCGAGGTCAGATGGCGGGAAGTTATTTTTAACGACGATGTGCTGAAAACAAACCTCACCGATCTCGGCGGATATCAGTTATACATGGCGACCGGCCGGGGCGAAAATTTTGTTCCTTATTACACCATTTGCACGGCGGACACCGGAATTGACGGAGACCCGACCGGAACGTGTTACGGTCATAATTCGATAACAAGAGACACGCCGCAGTCCGACGACCCGTATCCGGACAGGCCGAGATTCCCGACTCCGTACCTAGAGGAAGGCGCGCACAGCGGTTTTGGATTCCCGGGCCAGTACGTCAATTGTCTCATAGACACTCACTGTGTTCCCGAAGAGGGATGCTCAATTACGAACTGCAAAGATGATGATGTTTTCCTGCCTGAAGATGGACAGACCTACTGGTTCAAACTTCGCGCATTCGACTTGCCGAGATATGCGGGAGCCAGCACGGCGACAACTTATATTAACTACAGCGCATTTACCGAATCCGTAAAAGTTCAAATTCTCAGAAACACTGTTCCTCCGGCCGCACCGACAATGGTCGACACATATCCGATGAACGACGGGCAAAGCGTAAAAGTCGTCTGGCGCGCCAATAAGGAGGAAGACCTCGGCGGTTATGTGATATACAGATGTCCCGCCAATCCTATCGACGCCGTGAAAATCACTCTTGAGGAAGGCTTGGAGGGGATAGACAGGCATTGCAGGGGAGACGCGGCGGACCCGGCGTTCGACGCGTCTGCGAACTACCGAAGAATCCACTCAGGGATAATTGACAAAAACGCAGGATATTATATTGACAAAGGGTTGACTTTCATAGAAACAGGGTTGAACGTCGGCGGCGTTCCTGTGGATGAAAACGGGAACTGGACTACGGACGATGGCGTAGACAATGTGCCCGGTTCTAGCGCGCTCGGAGAAGGGGATGGATGGCCGACTCCGGGCATTAACAGCTTTACTCAGTATCCGGGCGAAACCGGCGCGTACGAATTGGTAGACTGCGCGAAAATCTATACTTCGAATGGCGGCCTTAATCCTGACCTGAAATTGTGTGGCAACCTTGCTGATGATTTCGTCGCAGAGCCATCTTGGTGGGCCACCTACACGCCTCTTTTTGACGATGAGAACAATCCGAAATTCCTTTACGACGTCACGGCGCATGACAACTATGATCAGGAACTGCATCAGCCTGTTCTGTTCCACAACGGGTTGGTTGACGGATACAGGTATTATTACATTGTGAAAGCGGTGGACTCGCCGTTCAGAGGCGACGGATGGAACGAAATCGGGTCTTCCGCCGACACGTGCGTCAACGGAGTCAGACCCTATGAGAAGGTCGGGCAGAAGGGCGAGGGATGCGTCAACCCGATTCAGGATCGCAATTGCGACGACCCGTCGGTAAAATACGACTGGCTGTACGGAGGCAATTGCAGCGCTTTTGCAACGGACACGGTAACAGGATTGTTGCTTACGATTCCGACTCCGAACGATGTCGGAAGGATGCCGGTTCCCGCTGACACTCAGGCTCCGCAGACGCCGTTGAGTCTATCGTCTATTGTAAAAAGCAGCGGAACGGCGGTTCAACTGAGTTGGAGCATGCCTAACGACGACAGGACGATAAATCATTTCAGCGTGTACCGTTCTCGCGCGCAGGACAGAATGTACGCGTGCGCGCACGGCGGATGCCAAGAAACTCCTTACACGGACGGATGCAGATGCGAGGATGATTCAGAATGCGCGCCCGGAAGGGAGTGCGTCATCCCTATTAACATCTGCACGAATCCGCCATATTACTCGATTCAGCCTCAAACCAGCGGATGCGTAGGCGCCAGCAGAAACGATGGCTGCCAATGCACGAGCGATTCCCAGTGCGGCGTTGGAAGGTCATGTACTTATCAATACAAGATATGTTTGCCTGAAGGCAGCGTAATGACGGCGGGCGACGGGACAGATAACGACGGAGACGGCGTGATCGACGAGGAACTTGCAGACGGTCTGGACAACGACGGAGACGGTCTTGTAGACGAAGACCTAGCCGGAGTTTCAACCGAACAATGGTTGATCGGCAAGTGTCCGGCCCCTGTTTATCCATACAACTCGCTAGATAACCAATATAAGCAGGAAAGAATCAGATTCGAGAATCCTTCATTCCCGGCAGAAAAAGATTATGTCAGGACATGGAAACCCGGAGCCACGTATACAGACTACAGCGTAAAACGCGGGCAGACATATTTCTACAGGGTAACAGCGACAGACAACGCGGTGTATAAACCGTTCGACGATCCCGGTCACCCGGACTATTCGCCCGGAGGCAGGCGTCCGCCGCCGCCGAACGAGAGCATTCCTTCGATGTCTATCGTTGTGACGACGGTTGACACGGCGCCGCCGTCTGAAGTCGCTGGAACATGCGGAGTTGATGAGACTAGGCCGTGCGCTGAAAGAAAAGAAGAAGGCTTCTGTCCGGAGTATCCGGAAAGCGACTTGTACGGCGGCAGCATGACTATTCACTGGAACAGAAGCGCTGAAGCCGACATCAAGGGATATAACGTTTACAGAGCGTCAAGCGCGATCGGCGAGCCTCCGAATTCGGCGTATAGCAAAATCAATCCGACATTGATACCTCAGCCTGCATACGGAATGGCGGCAACTGTCTGCTACAAAGACGCTGAAATGTTGAACAATGCCAATTACTACTACATGGTTACCGCTGTGGATGAGAACGCCAACGAGAGCACATTCAGCGAAGCATATGACAGGCCGTCCGTGGCGATGGACACCACTCCACCTATGGCTCCGGTATGGGGCGCTTCCGGCGGGGCGACTTCTGACGTCAATGGCCTTAAGATGACAGTGAAGTGGATGAAACATGTGGATTATGTGCCTGATCCGACAAGTCCTGCGGAGATTGATTTCTCGCATTTCTCGGTTTACAGAAGCGAAAACGACGCGGTTTGCGAGCCTTCCGAGCGCATCGCGAACGACTTGTCTTCGAGCGCTTATGTAGATGAAGATGTCGAGAAAAACACACAGTATTACTATTGCGTGACGGCATTCGACACGACAGGCAACGAGAGCGATCCATCAATAGCGATGCCCGGAAAACCGACCGACACAGTTCCTCCGTCTGCTCCGAACGGGCTTATACTTACACCTCTTGCAGGCGCGCAGGTCGGCGCTGGTTGGAAGGCCAACCCAGAATCCGACTTGGCTTGCTACATACTTTATTGGAGTTCCTCGACGGCAGAAAGCTCCTTCCAGATGATAACTCCGGGAGCCTCTTCAGACGGTTACAAGGAAGTGTTGAACTACGGCGGAGAGACAGTTAAATGCACCGCTCGCGAGTATTATACGGACACGACGACCCGAACGGCAGGCGTGACATATTACTTCAAAATAGCCGCTGTGGATGACAATGGAAACATTGGCCCGAAATCGGACTACGCGACTATTATTCCATCGGTTTTGGATAGAACAGCTCCTGCGTATCCGTCGCAAATATGGACTCTTCCCGGTTTCAGCGCACGAGAGCGTCCTGATGAAATAGGCGACGGTCTGGACAACAACAGCAACGGAATTGTCGATGACAATGTCACCTATAACACCGGACAGGTGGTGTTGTTCTGGTCGAAACCGCTTGAGCCGGATGTGTCGACGTATAAAATCTACCGTGTTACGCCGCCGGCATTGAGCGGCTGCACATGCAACGTAACATCAGATCCTCAGGGAGATTGCGACAACGATGGAATGATAAATATTCAGGACGACGCTTGCCCCTGCGTGCCGGTCAGCAGAAACACAAGTCAATTCGGAGATTACCAGCTGATAAACACCGTCACGAAAGCGCAAGCATGTCCGTCCACCACAACCCGGCCGTACCCTGTGGGGACTAGGGTGCAGGAGATTTGCTATTCAGTGGATCAAGGCGCGCCCCCCACAGTCAGCCTTTGCCCGGAAACAAGGTATTGGTACGCTGTTGTTCCGGTTGATCAGACCTTAAACGCGCTGCCTGTAGATAAATCCCGCGCGGCGGCGGCAACTCCGGTAAAGCGAGCGGATACTACCGCTCCCGACAAACCGGCAAAACCCGATATCGAACAAGCCCAAGGTCTTCTTGGTCTTGTGGTAAAGTTCACTGAGAACACAGGAAGCGCCAACAATGATTTGTTCGGTTATAAAATATATCGGGACACAAGAGCGGCAGGCGATTATCAATATCTCGTTACGGACTTGATGGACGCGTCGAAACTGCATTATTGCGATAAGGCGGGAGTCGCTCCATGCTTCTGCAAAGTCGTTGCTCCTACCAAAGCGTGTTTCGTGGACGTGAGTGTTGTTGAAACCCAGAGATATTTCTACAAAGTTTCCGCTTATGACATCAGCGGCAACGAAAGCGCAAAGTCGGATCCCAACTTCGCAATAGCGTCTCAATCGGCTCCCGCGCAACCGGCTGCTTTCTGCGCCAGAAGCCAGTCAAACGACATGAATTCGCTGGCGCTGTCTTGGGACGACCTTGGCTTGCTTAACAAGTCGAATATTGCCGGATTCCAGTTGCGTAGGTCGAGGAACAAGGACTACGGCTCATGGGCTGTGATTGATCCGTATCCTGAAACTCAGGCGGTTGAATCCTTAAAATCCACATCGTTTGCCGACACGGGTTTGCAGGCTGGAGAAGTGTACTGTTACATGATTCTCACAATGGATGTCAACAACATGGAAAGCCCGCCTGTGTACACATGCGGAGTTCCCGGAGAGAACCTTTCTCCGCCTATTAGGCCGACAGGAGTGGTCGCAACGCCCGGCAACAACAAGGTGACTCTTGACTGGAGCCGCAACAGCGAATTGAATCTCATCGGATATAACATCTACCGAACATCCGTCAGGGATGGGGACATGACAAAAATCAATTCCGTTCCCATTACACTTCCCGGTTATGTGGACACCAGCGTTTCTAATGGAGTCCAATACTGGTACTGTGTGACGGCATTGGATAACGAACCCAGATCGGGCGAGAACACTTGCTACGCTGACGTCTCGAATGAAAGTTCTTGTTCGTCCCGCGTGACGGCGTTGCCGTCTCACGTGTTGAGCGGAACCCCATCGACTATGGGGATGTCAGTCGCAAGAGGCTGGAATCTCATGACGGTTCCATCGACATCAGACGGTTCTGTTTCGTTTGACGGGGCGATGAGCGGCGATCAAAGAGCTCTCGGAAGAGCGTTGTCCGGTTCCGGTTACAACGAAATGGATTTCACAGGATCATCCGGGGATGTGGCAGCGCGCGGTTTCTGGTACTATTCTGAATCCGACGGCGAGTTGCAGATGACTGGAATTTGGAGTTCGTCTCCAATGTATGAAATTGCGCTTGAAGAAGGATGGAGTCTGATCGGCAATCCGTTCTACGCAAAGATTTATTGGGATGATGTCAATGTCAAAGTGATAGCCAACGGGACGTCTATGGGATTAAGTCAGGCGTTGTCCTCGGGCGTTGTCAGCGGAGCTTTCATCTTTAATCCCAATGCTGAAAAGGATTACGAGCCTCTAAATCGCGGAGCCGAACTACACAGGCAGGGTCTTTGGATAAAGCTTTCTCAGCCTGCGACTATCAGATTCGAAAGAAACTGAGTTTATTGATTTGATTTAAATAAAACCGGGCCATTTTAGGCCCGGTTTTTTGTTTTTGGGGATTATTATGACTCGTTAAGTATTTATCAATAATGCCGATAATTAATATTGAGAATAATCTCTTGATTCTTCAATCATGGCAGGTGAAATCATGGAAACGTCTGGAGTTGATAAGAGTGCTCAAGCGATAACGAGCGCTGTCGGGAATAATCAAATCGTGAGTGTTGAAAAGAAAGAGAACAGGGCGCATACGGTAGAGATGAAAGTCGTGCATGACTTGGCGATGAAGAGTTCTTCAGAAATAGTGGACTCCGCGTCATTCGAGCAAGTCGTGGGCGAGCATTACGGAAAGCTTGTGGGACAAGGCTCAGTATTTCCTTTCGACAAGACATTCTTCGAAAAATACTTCGATTATCTGAAAGAGGCCGTTTCGACTGACGACGCGACCGGCTCGCGGCTGAAGGACATTGCGGAGAAGTATCTTTCGACAGTTGGGACGGACGTTGCCGCAGAAAGCTCCGAACAACTGCCGTCCCAGTCGATAGACAAGATTATCTGATGCGGCGCATTATAATTGACACGGATCCCGCCATCGGCGTGCCTCTGCGCGACATAGACGACGCTTTAGCTATCGTCCTCGCTTTGAATTCTCCTGAGCTTAAAGTTGAAGGCATTACCATCACGCATGGAAATGTTGATCAAAAAAGCGCGTTCAAATCTACTGAATTGATATTGAAAAAAGCAGGGCGAGAGGATGTGCCATTGATGAGAGGCGCTTGCTCCTCGCGCGACACAGCGAGGATGAAAAAAACAGAAGCGTCGCGGTTTATCGAAGAGGCTATGAATAGACATCCTAGAGAGATATCAATAGTCGCGCTCGGCCCGCTTTCAAACCTTGCGACTGCGGAGATGAATTGCGTCGGCACATTAAGCAAAGCTAAAAGCGTGGTGGCAATGGGAGGCGCGATAGATTGTCTAGGCGTGATTCCAATGTTAATCAATGCGGAATTCAATTTCTGGAAAGATCCGCGCGCGGCGTCGGTTTTATTGAAGTCCGCGCCTGATTTAACTCTTGTGCCTTTGGATTTGACTAGGAAAGTCATCTTCGGCGGCCGACAGATGAATAGACTGAAAAACGCAGGCTCAGACATGGCGGATTTCATTTATGAGAACGCAAAAAGTTGGTTCTATCTGATGAGCGCGCTAACGCTCAGAGGCGGATTCATGCCTCACGATCCGCTGGCTGTCGCTTATATGATCAAGCCGTCTTTGTTCAGCGTTAAAAGAGAGACGTTGGCGGTCGATACGAATAGGGGAGCTGGTTATGGATCTCTAAAGAGACGCCCCGAAGGCGATTCAGTAAATGTGGCGCGAGATGTGAATAAAAGTGAATTTCTGGAGTTTCTAGTCGATAGAATCGCCGGGCAATAGATTTCCGAATTCTGCCGAATCACGAATATTACTTTGTTTTTTGAGCGTAAGCAGGCCAGAGGTTATATAATTAATAGACGAAATTGAAAATATAAGGATTTGTATGAAAAGACATTATTATAAAACGGCTGTTTTTTCGGCGATATTTGTATTGCTGGCTCTCAATGCTTTTGCAGTAGATCAACCATCGGGCGAAAGCGATCCCGGAAATGTTCTGAAACGCAAAAAACTAGGAATTACTGAGACCGCTCCTCTAGCACAAGAGGAACTCAAAAAAGTGTATGACGAAACATTGAGCGTCTATCTCGACAGTGTTAAAACGATGTACAAGCCGGGAGAATATCCGGAAATATTGATTTATATAAAAAATGATTCGAAGGAGACGAGGTATTTTAAGAGAATGTGGTCGGCAGGCGGCGCTGGTGGAGCGTGGCTGAAGATTTACGTTGACGGCATCGAGTCGTGGGGAGCAGGGGTGTTCAAGCGAGAGTCGGTAGACCCTGAATCGGATAATCCGGCCAACGCGCTTAAATTAGGGCCCGGCGAGCGAAAAGCCGTGTTGAAACTCACATTTCTCAGGTTGGACACAGGCAGAAAAGTGATTTCGGCGGAATATGAGGCTAAATATAAAGTAGCGGAGAGCGCCCCGAAAAACTGGTGGAATGGGATCGCAAAGTCCAACTCCTTAAGTCTGGTTGCGACACGCGAACTTCCGGAAAAAGAGATTGTTGCTGAGTATGGTAAGGTAATTAAAGCAATCCATTCGGACGTATCGGCATTGAAAGGGAAATACAACGAATTTTTAGGCTATGGGGAAGGTTCATTGAAAAAAGCGGCTCAATACTCAATCTCCGGCGTTCCGGCTGTGGAGTATCGAACGTCCGCTCCTAAAAAATTTGAATTCAGGGCGTATTTCAATAAATCGGACTATCAGCCAAGCACTTTGCCCATGCTCAAGGAGGGATTCCCGTTCTTCGGGGTTACGCTTTTCGCGCATGTGGACACGGGCGATAATACAAAGTTGCGGGGAGCTTTGCTGGACATTGTAAGGAAAAGGGGCAGAGCGTTGCAGGAGGTTGTGAAGAAGAACGAACGCAGCCTGAGAGTCGAGGCGCTGCCTTTCGAGACTGCCGTCGCGCTGGATCTCGACCGCGCTCCGGTGATTATTCGCGGACATATAAAATCAGTAACTATCGACGAACCCGGGCGCGCAGAACATGAGCTTAGAAAATGGATTCTGGATGTGGACGTCAAGAAAGTGTATAAAGGAAAACTTCTGGAGAAAAAAATCAAGGTCAGATGCGGCACTCTGACCACAATGTTCGGCGATGAGTCGGTGAAGGACAGGGAGTTCATACTTTTGCTGTTAGAAAAGTCGGCATGGAACAAAGATTACACTTTAATAGGCTCGCAGAAACCCACAGAGAATCTCGTCGAATGGCTGGGGGAAAAGTACTCTTCTGAAAAAAAATAATCGCGGCTCTTTCGAGGCGTTGGAGTTTGATGTTCTATTCCCCGTTATTCGTTTTTAATTGATTTGAATATGACGACAGTAATTCAATGACTGAAGAAGCGCTTTCGCATTTGTTCAAAAGCGCGCGAATCGAGGATGCTCCCGGCATCCCTTTCAGATACCAAGAGAGTTGTCCTCTCATGGAATATGCTCCTCTTTTTTCGCCTTCTATCTCTAGGTGCAATTTATAGTGTTTTAACGCTAACTCAATTCGTTTTGAGTTGTCCGGGGGTGGAATGGTTTTTCCGTTGACAATCAGTTCGCGCGCTCGAGAAATCATTTCCGGGTCTCCGAATGCGGCTCTACCTATCATGATCGCGTCGCAACCGAATTCTCTTATCTTTTTAGCCGCATTTTCAGGAGACGATATGTCGCCGGAACCGATGACGGGGATGCTGAGAGCCTCTTTCATTTTGGCAACAAGAGACCAGTCCGCCTTGCCGGAATATCCTTGAGATTGCGGGCGCGGGTGAAGG
>Ga0116156_10002196_pt1 | contig 17937 bp, 26 predicted proteins | sample AD_UKC045_MetaG_FD_89891 | JGI IMG/M metagenome (GOLD analysis project Ga0116156, IMG submission 89891) | Active sludge microbial communities of municipal wastewater-treating anaerobic digesters from USA - AD_UKC045_MetaG | ecosystem: Engineered > Bioreactor > Anaerobic > Digestate | place: USA... | reverse complement strand
GCGCCGCCTTTATTCCAGCTTATTGAACTACCCACACGGATCGGTAATTGAAGTGGACGCGGTTGGTATGGGCTGCGCGCTGATTCATCGGTCTGTGTTTGAAAAGATCAGGGCTGAACACCGCGTGATGGTGCGCCCCAATGGAACACTGCTTGTGCTGCATCAGTCGATGTTCAAGAACAACAAACCCTGCAAGGTTGGCGGCGATGGATATGTACAGGACGGCGTGTATCACATGCCGCTGTCCGAGGTTCCTTCTGACGACACGCGTCCATTCCCTTACTTCGCCCTGGAGTACAGCCGCACAGAAGATATTCACTTCTGCGAACTGGCGGCGAATGTTGGGATCAAACCTGTGGTAGACACCACTGTGGTTTGCGGTCATATCAAGACCAGGGTGATTGGCGAGGACGACTATAAGCAATCGCTGCCTGGTGAACTGGCAAAGATTGATGCTGACATTGTGCGTGAAAAGGTGGCGAAATGAACACGCTTTACTTAACTGGTGGATGGGAAAGCAAAGTAAAAGAAGTGAACGGGGAACCTGTACTGTCCTCAACTATTCAGCAGCCTTTGCCGGACGGATTGTTTGACCTGATTATCTGCGACCACAGCCTGCAATGCCTGGAAATAAACGAAGTTCTCCCGAAACTGAAAGAACTGTATGACCACATGGCGCCGCGCGGGGAACTGCATCTTACCTTTCCTTCTTTTGAATGGCTGGCTGGGATTGCTTTTCACCCAACGGCTGCGCCCATTGTGCAATCTATTCTGTTCGGCATGAAAGAACACCCGCACCGCACCGCGCATACGATTGCCTGGCTGCGTCCTATTCTGGAGCAGATGGGGTTGGTCATTCGAGAAGCAAAGGCGATTAATTCAAGGGTAAAAACAGTGGAAGGATCCATTGAAGAAGCCATTGAAAATTATGTGATTGCGAAGAAATACAATGAATCTGATCCTATCGCTTAGCCTGGTTCTGATTGCCTATTATATGGCGTGGCGGTACAGCAAGACCGAAGCCGATCCGGATATTGCCATGTTCACCCTGGCTGGCTTTACCGGCGCGTGGTACGGCAGGGACTTTGTGGACTGCAAAAGCCCGCTGGTGCATCTATGGTTTTATGCCATTACCAGGATAACGGGACCAGATATGGCGAGCGTGAAATTTCTGCATCACTTCCTGGTCGGCGCTGCATCGGTTGGATATTACCTGATCAGCGGCGATTACTGGGGGGCGTTAGCTTTCGCAGTGTTGATTAATTCCGGATGGCTGTTTGCCTTCACGGGCAATGTAGGGCAAGTACCGGCGGCGCTTATCCTTCTCGCGCTTTCCATAACGAACCCCTGGATAGGATGCACTTTACTGGTATTGGCTGTCTTGTATGAGCCAAAGATGCTCTTGACAATGGCAGCCATAGTGATCCTTCGGGACTGGTACTTGCCCGCCCTTGCCTGGATTGTGGTGGGACTTGCGCTGGCGTGGCTGCTGTATGCCTTCAAGCGCGAATGGTTTGATTGGCTGATCGAAGCTAACGTGATTATCCCCTACCGTATGAATAAAGTCAGACCTGGATTGTATGTGTGGTCGCCATGGTTTACCTCACACGCCATGCTGTATATCCTGCCGTGGGTAATCGCCGCTGTGTACGCCAATAACGATGTATGGTACTGGCTGCCGGCGGTACTCTATATGGTGTTCATCAGCCTGGGTAGAGTGATACGCCCCCACCACCTGCTGCCGTTTGTGCCGTGGATTGCCGCCAGTGGAATATCCCCGGCGTGGGTATTGGGGCTGGTGTGCGTGGACTTTCTGTCATCAGGGTTGTACCTGGGCGACATCTGGACACGGCATTACCGATCGTTCATTGACCCGATCAGAGAGTGCAAGCAGTTGGGTGAACGCCTGCAACATGAGCCGGGCAGCCTGTGGGTGAACGGGATGCACACTGAGGTTTACACCTATGCGCAGAAATTCCCCATGTTTGGACTGGTGGAACAGATCGAGATCAACGGCGCGGCAGTAGAACGCCGGCGAAAGATGCTGGCTGAATTTGGAAAGAACCCGCCTGATCTGGTGGTGGAAACACCCGAACCAAACGGTGTGGAGTTCAATAATTACGGGTACGAATTGCTGATCACCGGCAATTACACGCGCACCTGGAGGCGCAAGAAATGACACGCAACCTTGCAGAAGTTATGCTGGATGTGGCAAGACTGGTGATGGATGTATATGACGGTGAAGCCACAGCAGGCACCGCTACCACATTAACCGATACCGCCATGAGTCATAAAGCGGATTACTTCACGGCTGGAACGCTGTGGATATTGAGCGGTGCAAACCTGGGTGCCTGCCGTCAAGTGACGCTGCACAGCCAAAACATGCTTACCTTTAGCGCGCTTACCGGGGCGGTTGTGGCTGGCGTATCTTACGCTGTGGCTCCCAATGTGTTCAGTAAAAGCGAATTGAAACAAGCGGTGCTGGCCGTGTTGCGTGAAACGAAAGTTCCATACAGCGACACGTCATTGGCCACAGTTGAAAATCAGGAAGCCTACACCCTGCCGGACGGCGTGCATAATGTATTGCGTGTGGACATTGCCAATTCGCAAAGTTCACCATACGACTATCACACAAATTACTGGTGGGTGGAAGAAGCTGGAAACCTGCACTTTGCCATTGGACACGAGCCGCAATATAGCGGATACACCATGCGAATCTGGTACGAAGCCGCGCAGGAAGAACCGGACGAGGACGAGAACATCAGCGATGCAATCAACCTGGAATGGCTGCAATGGGCGGCGGCGGTGAAGCTGTGGCGCAAGTATGCGCAGGCGTCCAAGAAAGACGACCCCACCGCGATTGACATGCTGAACGAAGCCAAAGTGAATGAAGCTGCACTGGCAGCCAAAAAATTGAATTACTCAATTCACCCAAGCCCCCGGTTTGGGAACTGGTAAAGGAGTTGTGAAAGATGGATCGTATCATCCAAGAAGCATTCGTGGTCAAAATCAAGAACCAGGAATACAAGATTTTGAATAAGTTTCTCGGTGTAAGCTCGACTGGTGGTAACACACTGGTTGCTGCTGAAACCGGATACAAAATAATTGTCCTTGCCGCTTCCATTTCAGCAAACGCAGAAGTTAACTTCAATTTCTATGACGGTGTTGCTGAAAGTGCGATAAGCGCATTGAAATATCTGGCCGCAAAGGGTGGTTTTGTATGGAATTTCAACCCTGGAGGATGGTTTATCACCGGTGACTCTGGCAGTCTGGATGCCTATCTATCCGCAGACGTTGCCGTTGGTGTTGAAGTTTCCTACATCAAAATCCCAAATGATGTGGAGCTTGAATAATGAGCGACATCGTCACAACTGGCGGCGGTAGAGGTGTGCTGACAGTCATACCGGACAATATCTTTTACGTCGATGCCACAAACGTGGCACGTGGAAACCCGCCAGAGATAGGATGCTACGAGTACGTATGACAGTGATCGTTTCTCCTGACGTTGAACGACCGACCCATCATATCAGCCTAAGTGATGGCGAACAAACCGTAGGGTTGATTATCTGCGACAGCAACGGTAATGCGAACCCGAACGGAATTTCACGCGCGCCTACTCCAAGAACAGCGATGAAAACCACGACAGGTAACCAGAGTTACAGCGACTTTGAACCGCCGTGGACGCCGATTGCGCAGGATGATTGGAGCGGTGGTAGAGGACTGGACGACTTCGACAAGGACATTACCCGCTTCTTTGACAACTTCCGTACCAACACGACAAGCGGCAAGATCATTTTGGGACCGCAGGAAACATTGACCACCGGCTACCGCAGCCAGAATATCAGCCTGCCGGGAAGTGTGCGTTGGGTATCCATGATCAGCGGCGCGCAAAAATACCTGGCTGTCAAATTCGCTGCATCGGCCACGTACAATGCCAAGAATATCTACCTGCTTCTGCGCAGGAAGGGAACACCTACCGCCGCGCTGACAATGGAATTATGCGTGGATAGCGTGGGTAATCCGGGTGCTGTACTCGCCACACAGACGGTCAGCACTACCACGATAACCGACGTGGTGAGCGTGCTGCATAAATTTGTATTGACCAGCGCGCAAGCCTTGACCAGCACAGTTGATTACTGGATCAAGGTGTACTCCACGGCAGGCGATGCGGAAAACCACTGGGAAGTTGCGGTCAATAACGCAGCCGGAACAACCAAAGAATCGGCAGACAACAGTACATGGGAAACATCTACGGTTGATCTGTTCTACCGCGTAACAGACACAGACCCGGCGCTGCGCTACAAGCTGTTCCAGTATAAGCGCGCGCTGTATATGACCACCACCACAGGAACAACGGTGAAGCTGTATATCAATGGGGATCGGGGTGTGGCAGATGCCAACACCGGCGCATTAACCACCCTGGTTGACGCAACAAAGACATGGACAGTGAATGAGTGGGCTGGCTGCGTGGTTGTATTGACAGGAGGCGTTGGCTCGACAGAAGAACAACCCTGGCGAACCATTGTGAGCAACACGGCTACTACCCTGACACTGGACAGCGCGTGGGAAATCACGCACGACACTACCACCGAATATGTCATCTTAGGCTCAAACAAGTGGAACGAGATCACCGGGCACGGAATCGCTGCCAGACCAACCGACATTCTGGTAACCAACAATATTGTATATTTTGCTCTTGGTGATGGAACAAATATTCGGAGGATGCGCTGGTACAACAACAGCGGCACGGCTACATATAACTATGCGGATGACAGCACCAACAAAGCCAGCCTGCTTTGTGCCGTGAATGAAAGCGGCGGCCTGCAGGTGTGGCGCGGGATGAACAAGGATGGCAGCGGGGAAATCAGTATCAGCAAAAGCGGAAGTAAAGCATGGGGTACTGATCTATCCTTTGGCACGGCGATCACATTCAAAGATAACCTGGGGAAGATAACCGGACTGGCAGAGTATGGAGACACCGCACGCCAGTTGTGGATCATGCGTGAAGGCGGCGTGTTCAGTGAAAGCGGCGGCTATGTCAGTATTATCCCGCTTCCTGAAATGGCGACGATCATGGAGTACACCAACGGAATCGCCAGCATGGTACATAACGTTTACCTGTACTTCAACCTGGGAAGCGGAGTTGAAAGATACTACAACAAGACGCTGGATGATGTGGGTCCCAACCGTGATGAAGGTTTACCGTCTGACAGGCACGGCGTAATCAGTTCATTGATCGGTTATCCAGGGCGCTACTTCTGCGCCGTTGATGCTGGAGCAAGCGGGATCAGTTCTGTTCTGTGCAACAACGGCACAGGCTGGCATGAGGTTTACAGGGCATGGGAAGCCGGGCAACGCATCCGCAATATGCTGTTTCAGACCATCCCGGGCGCATTGCAGGACAGGTTATGGATTATCCAGCAGGACGACATTCTGTGGCTGCCATTCCCATCCATGACACTTGACCCGCGCAAAGACAGCAGTTACCGCTACACCCATGAAGGCACATTGACCAGCGGCTATATGTATGCCGGTCTTTATGATGTCTATAAATTCTACAAGTCCTTGAAGCTGTTCAGCGAAGGACTGGTAGAAGATGAATTAATCATTGAAGCCGAATACCAGATTGATGAAAGCACAACCTGGCTGCCAATCAGTGACACGTTTGACACCAGCCCCATACAGGAAATAAACCTGAAAAGCGAATACGGCGAAACCGGCAAGCGCATGAGATACCGCCTGCACCTGCACACCACGGACAACACCAAAACCATGCGCGTCAAAGGCGTGGTGAGTGAATCTATTAGCAGGGTTCCGGTGAAATATTCGTATGCCATTCCCTACCGCCTGCGGGACAACGACGTGGATTTGAACACAGACATCGAACCCATGAGTGCGGAAGAAAAAGAAGCCATCATTGACGAATGGGCTGAAAGCCTGACACCGCTAGTGATGCGCTCGACCAGAAAACAATTCGACAACATCACCGTATTTATTGACCCAACCCCGATGACACCTACCCATGAGAAGTCAGAAGGTTACGCGGCAAGCATCACGGTAATACAGGTGTGAGATGGCTAAGACGTTTCAATTTGGCAAGAGCCGCGCGAAGAAGATACAGGCCAAGGCGCGCCCTAAGATGGAAGGCGGTAAGGAGCAGGAACCGCCGCTGACCCCCATCCAGGGCATGATGCCTGCCAGCCGTCCGGAATGGCGCGTGGCCATGGCGCTGAATAAATTGAAGATCGAGTACGACTATCAGTACAGCTACAACGGCGGCCGCAGGACAGCCGGTGGACAGGTGATCGACTTCATGGCATACACCGCCCCCCTGCCAACACCTATCTATGTGCAGGGCGATTACTGGCACCGGGGAGCCAAGTCATCAGAGGACAGCTACAAGCAGGCGCAGGTTATCAAGCTGTTTCACGGGCAGGTGAATATGCCGCTGCTGGTTTGGGAACACCAGGTGCCGTCCATTGACGCGGCGTTTCAGTTATTGCGAAGGGAGTTACTTGCATGAGCGATTACCAGAGAACGGCAACCTACAATCCAAAGCGGTTTACCCAGGGCGCGTACTGGACGCTCACCCTGATACTGGCAGACGACAACGGAAACCCCATTGACCTGACCGGCTACACAGCGAAGATGCAATTCAGGAAAAGCGCAGGATCACCGGTGGTACTGGAATTGAGCAGCCCTAGCAGCGGAATAACCATCACGCCATCACAGGGAAGAATTGACATTGCCGCCACAGCCGCACAAACCGCGCTGTTTGTATCCAAGTTGAAGTACGACCTGAAATTGACGCCATCGGATAACCATGTGGCTTACCCGATTGCCGGAGAGGTCGAACCCTACCAGAGGATAACAGAATGAAAATAACTGTATCTGAATCGGTGAATGGCGTAACGATTGAAGAAAGCGTTACTATCCTCTACGTGCAGGACTTTGACGCAGCGGCAGGCGCTATCCCGTTGAGTTTGATTGAAGCTGCCGGGGATTTGATTGTAGGCACAAGTATAGCAGAAGCAGACGTGATACACGCCGGGAACACCGGGGATGTATTGACCATGCAATCAAGCGGATTGCCTGCATTTGAAGCGCCCAGCGGCGGCGTGGCAAACGCACTGGATTTTATGGCTGCACTAACTACAACCAGCGGAAGCCCGTACGGTTTCACACCTGCATCAACCGTTGTGTATCTTACACCCAACAATGGCAATAAAGTTGGTATTTACGGCACGTCATGGGAACGTTATAACCTGACTGAAATTTCAATCAAACTGACAGACGCGCAGAATGGGAACACCACTAACGGCAGCAAGGTTATCACGGGTCTTACCGATACCAGCCAGTTGATTGTTGGCATGGAAGTGACTGGAACCGGAATCGCAGCCAGCAGCACGATTGCCAGCATTGACAGTGCAACGCAGGTTACATTGAACAATAATGCCACAGCAAATGGAACAGGGGTGGCGCTGACATTCAAAGTGCCAATAAGCACGCAAAAGATATTTCTAATTCGGGTTGGCTCAAATAACTATTTACGGTTATCGACAGCTTCACTGACAACGCAAGACGGTGTGCTTGTAAAAGACGGTGATGCAACATGGAGATATTGTGGGTGTGTTGTTATTGTCACTGCTGGAGTGTGCGAAAGAATTATTAATCAATACTATCAAGTCGCAAATATTGACAGCACGCAGGGGTTGTGGCCGCACCAGTTTGAAGGCTCCGCGCTTACCATGCGCTATTACAGGTCTGACGGGACAGAATTTGAACCATCAGCAAGACAGATTGCGGATACATCATCTATTGGCGGCAGAAGCACTACAGTAAGAGCAGAGACAGCCGAAATCGGTGACTATTACACGCTGAAAATACCTTTAATTACGGGCACATATACCGCCATGATCCAATACACCAAATTGAGTTATGGCGGAAAATTCGACGTCGTTTTGGATGGCATCAAACAAACAGACACATCACTTGATGTGTATAAGTCAACCGCATCATACAATAATGTATGGACGGTGACAGACATAACGGTGACATATAACGGCATACACGAATTCAAAATTGCAAATAATGGGACGTCAGTATCTGATTACGGCAGTCAGTTTGGTGGAATTGCATTATTCAGGACTTCATAAGGAGATTGATTATGGGTACATGGACTACGCGGGCAAAGTTAGGCATGGTGAATGTGAAAGAGGCAACGGTAGCAGAGTTTGCCAAGCACGACGCTATGTTGGCTTATGTTGGTAAAGGCAGTGAGTACAACACATTCTTTGCCAAAAATGTTCAGGTGGCAGCGGATGCAAATATTCCCTGCATGGCGTTTATGGCGATTGATCCAAACGCCTATGCAGGTATCAATCCTGGCGCATATCCAAAGCCTGAGAATGATCCGCACATTAAGACACTTGACCGTGCATTGTACAGCGGTGGCGTTTATGGTAATCCAATACGGGCGGTTAATGGCATTATGATTGACGCCGAATATTACCGCACAACCGACGGTAATTATCTGACCGCAACCTGGACGGCTGCAAACGCGGCGCACATTCTGGACATCGTTTACAAGCGGTACAAATTGCCAGTCTGGTTATATTTCAACAAGGCGCTTTATACCTACTACGCGAACATTGACGACAGCTCACGCTTTGCCATTGAAAAGCTGGTGGACACCTACGGCATTTGTTATCCTGACCCCAATGTGGTGATTGTGGACGGCTACCCTGCTGACAACGAGAGCGCCTACACGTATATCCCATTTTCGGGGCAATTAGGCTGGTCGTTCTGGGGTGTGGGCTACGTGGATAACCTCTATACATTTATTTGTAATGGCGACAAAGCGGCGCTTTATAATGCTCTGAATTTCACGCCTGCTGAAACTACCCCAACCACACCAACCGAACCTGAACCGGAAGAACCAGAAACGCCAACCAATCCAGAGCCAACCACCGTAGACTTGACCGCTGTATTGGAGCAGCTTGCCATTGCCAACGCGAAACTGGATGCAATCAAGGCGGTAACGGATGGGATTGCAAAATTATGACGGACAACATAATCCATAACGCAACATTCACCATTGCAGACAAAATAACCACCGCTTTATTCGGTAGCAATCTGGACGGTGAAACAAACATCATTGACATCTCGTATTGGCAAGACCCGGCGCTGATAGACTACGATCTGCTGGCCAGCCGCATTGACGGCGCTATTTTGAGGATAGCATACAGCACCTATATTGACACGCGCTTTGCCACACACTACAAGAATTTGCGTGATCGGGATGTTCCTATCGGCGTATATCATTACGTTGTCGGGAATGTCAAATACTCAAACCAGGTGAACGCGGTAAAAGCTATTCTGAAAGACTACCCGCTTCAATTAAGCCACTGGGCTGACATTGAGGACACGCGCGAAGGAACGGCGCTCACAAAGGCGGTGGTCAATAATTATCTAACCTATGCGGATGATGCGTTTGGCGTGCTGAATGGAATTTACACATCCATGTATGCCTGGCGTCAGATCATGCAGGACTCAAAAGCGCATGGACACCGCAAGTTGTGGGTAGCGCACTACACAACGGCTTCACAGCCGCTCATGCCTGCTGGTTGGAGTCAGTATTATCTATGGCAATTCACAGACCGCGCACGCTTTGATGGTTATAAACAGGGCGGCTTAGACTGTTCGCGCTTCAACGGCAGCGAGTATGAATGGTACGCACAATTTTCAACAAACGTTGAAACTACCGCACCCGTTGAAATATCCGACGCTGAAAAACTGGCGCGCTTGTGGCAGGCACATCCAGAATTACACTAGGGACTGACTTATTGATAACAGGCAAAGCACTATACGAGGAAAACCTGGACGGGTTGAGTTATAGCCAGTTGGGTAAGAAATATAACCTCACCCGTGGACAGGTTGCCAGGATGATCGCCGATGAAAAGAAGCGGCAGGGAGAACAGACGAGTTACGAAGAGGATAACGACTTTATCAATATCGTCTGTTCTTCCGAGCGCGTTCTCAATAAAGACGACATCATCAAACAATTCAAAATTGACCTGGATATTTGGGAGATTGAGCGATTCATTGTCAAAACAAGTGAGGGGTATCGCAAGGACCGCAAGGTAAACTGGCAGGTTGAAAACGGCATTGTGACTAAAGGGGACGTGGAAGATACCGGCAAGATGCTGGTGGTCCCGCTTTATCACGTCCAGGTCAGGCTAGTAAAAAAAGTGCGCGAGGCAAAAGCCAAAAGCGCCGTCAGGCAAATGATTGACGACGCCAAAAAATTCGCGCCGACTTACCCAAAGGTTGAATACAAAGAACACCAGGATGGCTTGCTTTACGAGATTGTAATTCCTGATATTCACTTCGGGCGGCTGACGTGGGGCGAGGAAACCGGTGCTGACTTTGATATTAAAATCGCCTCTCGCTGCGTGAATAGTGTTGTGGATAAGCTGCTGGGCTACGCTGAAAAATATCACATCGAAAAAATTTTACTGCCGCTTGGTAACGACTTTTTTAACAGCGATAACTACCAGGAAACAACCGCCAGAGGGACACCCCAGCAAGAGGATACGCGCTGGCAAAAGACATTCCGCAAAGGGCGCGAAATGGCGGTGAGTATGATCGACAAATGCAGCGCGGTTGCCCCGGTTGATGTGCTGATTATTCCAGGTAATCACGACATGCAGCGATCATTCTATCTGGGCGAAGTCCTGGAAGCGTGGTACTCCAATAATCAGAATGTCAGGATCGACAACAGCGCGAAGATCAGAAAATATTACCTGTTCGGGAAAAACCTGGTTGGATTTGCGCATGGCTATTCTGAAAAGCTACAAAACTTGCCGATGATCATGGCGTTGGAAGAACCTGAATTGTGGGGTAAGGCAAGCTATCGAGAAATTCACACCGGAGATAAGCACCACAAAAAGGATGCTGTTTTTTATGCCGATGAAGGCGGCGGTATTGTGGTGAGGATATTACGGAGTCTTGCGCCGGATGACGCCTGGACTTTTAGCAAGGGGTATAAGTCTTTGAAAGCCGCCGAATCTTTTCTCTGGCACAAAGACAACGGCTTGATTGCGCAGTTTACAGCTACCCCGGCGGTGCAATAGTAAAGGATAATAAACAAAATACGTCTATTACCCTTTACGAATGCAACAAAACGGGTAAATAGTTTTCATTGCCAGCGAAAACTAAATTATTATAATTTGCGTTATTATACTTTGCGGTTTTAATATCCATTAAAACCATGCCTTGCAATAAAAGTGTAAATATGTAAAGCATCAATTTACACTTTTGGGGATATTGTTGCAATTCCTTCGATTGTAACAACAACGAGTGGATACGCTACATCCACAATCGTTGCATATCCAACCTCTGTCAAGATTCGGTCGCCGATAATTTGATCTCTGTTCATAGTAAGGCAATTCAACTCCTCCGCGTCCATTTCGTCAATCTGTTTTGTCATTTGTCAAAACCCATCATCAATACGTGTCTTCAAAAATTTATTCACTAAGGATATGGAGAATCTAATGCCATTACAAAACGCTTTGTCGCTGGCATGAAATTCAATCTCTTTTCTTAGAAATTTGCATATTGATTTTCTGTCACTCTCGTAAAACGATAACGCCTATTCTTCCGAAATAAGAAGACAATCAAATTTTTCCTCGATGGGCTTTAATTCCTCTATCAAATCTTTACGCATCGTCATCTCTGACCTCCAATATCTCAATGTGCCTGATCAATCCATGCCGCTTACTTGGCGTCTCTTTCCAGGTGCAGCCGCACGCCTCGCATGTGTAGGGCTGCTCACCTGTCGGATGCTTCGTGTGGCAGTTCGGGCATTCGGTTTGCATCGTCCCTCCAGTCATCCTTAATCACAAATTCAATCTCGCTGGTTGAGCGCACCTTCTTGACCACGCCGTGCTTTAGTTCCATGCGCAGCAACACTTCTCCGAATCCTTCGTTCTTTTCGGCAGCGGTTTTCAGTGCGTCAACCAGCTTTTGTATGCCGATTGGCGTAAGGAAATTCACGAGCGATTCAATGTCCTGGCTTAATGCCATTTATTTATTTCCGTTTCAAATCTACATGAACATTCGTTCCGCTGTGCCAGACTCCGGAGCCGACCACCTTTGACCGGATTTTGAAAGTTATGGTTTTACCTTCGGTGGAAGCATCCCCTGGAACGTTAATAGCGTAAACCTTTTGTCCTTCCCACAGAAAAACATTTATAGTTGCAACGACCTTTGACGATACGACCGCCTGCACGGTATCGCCAGTTTTAGCCGTCCCTGTCACCATCCCGTAAAATGAGGACGGCAACGCAGGCGGCACCGACGCGGCAATCAGACTGACTGCCAACAATAATACGATAATGCTCAACACAAGTTTTTTCATTTCTGCTCCTTTTCTAAAATTGAATTTCGTAACGATCATCATCGACCCAGTCATCTTGATAATCGTATTGATGCGACGCCAAGAAACACATGTCGTCGTATTGTTTCACGGCGGCTTTTTGATCTGGAGTCCATTCCGATTGTGGGAAGTTTTCTTTGATGGCTTTCACGCGGCGTACAAATTCTCCTGATGGTTCTGTGTGATCATGTGCTTTCTTTGCAATCTTGTATTGCTTGATTGCCTTGTCAACCAGACGCTGCGCATCCTTGCGCATGTTGTCTGTATCTTCCAGGGTTACGTCGTCAGCAGACAACGCCACTTCAAAATGGCAGTAGTCATAGCTATTCATTACTTTTACACTTGCGTTCACTTCACTCCTTTTCACGCACTTGAATGAGTGCGGTTAGTCATTATTTTTTACCTTACGCAATTTGCACAGTCTTGAAGGATTTTGAATAGCCCTGCTATTATCAAAATATAATCAAAACAGAGAATAAAAACCCATATCTTGTCCTTAATTTCCATCCTCACCATTCACGCGCCTGAACCGGCGCGGGATTAACTGACTCCGCAATTGACGCAAGCCGAAAATTCATCCAGTCCGCATAATTCCGGCTGTTCCAGAAAACGACCTTGATATTTTTCGCGTAATTCTTTGAGGGTGAGCGGCGCCATTTCACCTAGTGTTTGGCTTTTCAATATTGCATAATTCTTCCGCTTTGGATGGTCGCGCATTGCTTGTTCCCATTGCTCAATCTCTGCATAGCGTTCTGGAAAGTTCTGTAATGTTCGCAGCCAATCCCCCTGCCCTTGCTTGACACAACGCCCGCCACAATTGGCATGGGTGTAGCCCATTGAATACATGCGTGGAGGTTCAATGCCCCAATCTTCGCGGCAAACATCGGCATATCTTCTGTACTCTATCGGCTTCCACAATAACGGGAAGTCAACACTAAAACCAAGTTCGTTATAATTCTTTGCTGTTGGTTCGCAACGATGCGTTTCTAAAAAGTCGTAGCCAATATGGATTGTTGCACCTGGGTACTGCGCGATAAATTTTCTGAACGGCTCAATTTTCAGTCGAAATGTGCAGGGCGCCAGTTTGCTGTTAGGTATCACATGCTGAGCATGTGATACCTCGTATGGCGTGCGACCTTCCGAAAGTCGAATTATTTCAACACCAAAACGCTTTTCAAAATCATCCACGAATCTGTAATTGTCGTCATCCTCAAAGTTGGTATCCATGAATGCCAGAATAGCGTCGCTGTATTTTTCCAACACTCTCACAGCGGTTATTGCAGACGACAAACCAGACGAAAAGCTAACGATGTTCATCCCATTCCTCACCCTTCATGCACCACGACAATACTACGAGCAATGCCATAAGTTCTTTTGATCTTGCCTTCGCTCTCCAGCTTTACCAGGTGGTAATCCACGTGGCTTGTAGAGGCATGAAACGCATTGGCTATGTCACGGATGCACGGCGCGTAACCGTTTTGCGTGATGTAGTCACGGATAAAACGCAGCATGTTATTGCGGATAGAATCGCCTTCAATCGTCATGTGGTTAGCCTTTCTAGAATAGCGGTAACGCACTCATGTCTGTTTCGGCTTTTATTCCGTTCTTCCATTCGTCAAGTGCGGTAAGCTGTAATCGCCGGCGCGCAATATCTTTTAGGTAAGTAAGCGACAAGTCCAGTCCGATAAAATTACGGTTCAGCCGGCGCGCCACGATTCCAGTCGTTCCGCTGCCAGCAAACGGGTCCAGAATAACATCACCTAGTCGAGAACCAGCAAGGATACAAGGCTCGACTAGCTTTTCTGGAAACGTGGCAAAGTGTGCGTAGCTTGTTGGTTGGGTATTTACAGTCCAAACAGAACGCTTGTTACGCGCCGGTATTCCATCGGAATCACGATGAAACAACTCCCGTCCATCAGCTCCATGATAAGCGGAGTGACCTACCCAATTCGATCCAGCTCCGCCCATATTTTCTGCCTGATTTTCTGTATATTTGGTATCAATGGTATTCGGCCATCTTTCGTGACCTCGTTCAGCGAATGTTTGCCAACTACCCTTGTACTTTGTTGATCCTTTAAACTTGGTGTCGTTTCTTCCGTCATACGAAGCTGGTTCAAGAATTGCCTTAGCGTCGTAATAATATCTTGCATTTTTCGTGAGCAGGAACACGTACTCATGCGCCTTTGTCGGGCGGTCAGTCACGCTTTCCGGCATCGGGTTTGGCTTACTCCAGATTATGTCGGACCGCAACCACCAGCCGTCAGCTTGCAACGCAAATGCCACGCGCCACGGGATGCCAATCAGGTCTTTTGGTTTGAGTCCGTCCGTTGCCGGCAAGTTTCCACCGCCCCACCGTTTCGCATTTCTCTTTGATTTAATCGTCGCAAAGCCTTTTATGCGAGATTTGTCTTTGCCGTGCCCGGTGATAACGTCACTGTTTCCACCGCGCGACCCTCCCGCATAACTATCCCCTAAATTTAAGAACAGAACGCCATCGTATTTCAACACGCGCCTTACCTCTCGGAATACTGCGACCATGTTGGCCACGTATTCATCCGGAGTTTGCTCTAAGCCGATCTGCCCGTCCACTTGATAATCTCGAAGCCCATAATAGGGCGGTGAAGTGACTACACATTGAACGGAATTATCAGCCAGCGGAATGTGCAAAGAATTAGCATTGACAAGCAGAACGCTCATGCCTTTATCCTTTCGACTGTCCAATCGCCGTTCTCCTGTCGCACCTCTAAGAACGTAAACCAGGGATGCAACTCTGCGGCGGCTCTCAGCTTTGACCGCGCGTCACGATAACCTTTCTGACGTTTGCTGCCTTTTATCTCGACAAAATACATCTGTCCTTTTTCCGTGATGTGAAGAAAATCTGGCGTGTAACTTCCCCCGGGCAACTTAAACGACATAGGCTCGTAAAGCGTGACCGATACCTGATCGCCTGAAAGTTCGTTGATGTAGATATGCCCGAAGTTCCACCAGTTTTGTTCGAGCTGCGACCTCATGCGAGGCGCGTAATCAGCCATATTTGCGAGGGCGGTAAGGTTGGTCATTTCAGCCCCACTGTTCTGCCATAGCATCGGCTATGCCCTGATAGGTTTTTGATCTGATTTTTGCCCTGTCGTCTGACGGCGCAAGTTTGTTTTGACCACTGGGCGTCTGATTATTCCAGTAGCCCTTTTCTGGTTTCATCAAGACATTCGTTGGGGTAAGTCTCGGCAGTCCCTTCAGCCATAAACAGGTTGACTTGCTTTCGGGGTGTCCGAATTGCCACGGTTGTATAATTTGATCTGGTTTTCTCCAGACAGTTGACATAATCGATACAGGATTTTCAACACAAATTCTTTTGCATTTACTTTCTGCAATCGCCATAAAGAATTTGATAGCCGATTGCTGCCTGCCGTCAGCGCGTTTTTCTGCAAAATATCGCGCACCGCTTACGGCAAGATGGGTGCATGGCGGGTGAGCAATCATCAAATCCCAACTGTCGTCCAGAATATCTAGCACATCACCTTGATAATGATTGCCCGGTATTTCTGTCGGCAACAAATCGCATGACATGGCATAGTGCCCGCGCTTTACAAACGCTTCACGAACAATGCCAGAAAACTCACACGCAACCAGTACCCTCATTCAGCCTCCAAATTCTCCAGGTGGGCGCCGATAAAAACTGTGCCCCAAAAAGCGTCCTTCTCGTCAAGTGCAATCGTAGCCAGGTCGCCTGTAATCGCAACGACTACGCCGGCGCCTCTTTCAGTTATGACGCGAGAGCCGATACTAAACATTGGCCGACTCTCTCAACTTCTTTTGCTTGTAGTAAGGTAGTCCGATAGTCTTGTCCTTCTTCGTGCCTTCCACGATCATGTGCTGCTGATGACCTATGCCGCCAACGATCACGAATATCTCGCCCGTCTTTGAATTTTTCAGACGTGTACCCGGTGTGAAATAACCCTTGTACAAAGTCTCTCCGACTTCGTAGGCTTTGAACGGTCCGACAAGTGCGCCGTCCTCATCCGGGTCATACAGCACTTCAAACACGCCCCGTTTGGTGAGGGAGTCAGTCATACCAGCCTCGCATTATCATCCTCCAATCTAATCATTCCATATCCTTTCATTGCACGCTCTAATTCTTCGACAGATTCTTTCTCTCGTGTGTCATTCAGGAAATTATCAATCGAATTGGTCAAGGCGATTAGTTTCTCGCTCGTCTCGATGCACCGTTCCGATAAGCGCTTGTTTTCTTCGCGCGTGCGGTTATGGTATGACACAACCTGCATGGGCACAATGTAATGCACGCCGTCAATATAAATTGATCCCAGTGTTCCAATCCTGTCAGTCGATGTGTCGTGTTCGATAAAATCTTCACCGCAAAATGGACAGGTGCGGCGCGTTGTTAGACCTGGTTTGTAAAGTCTGATAAGAGATTCGCGCCATTTTGTTTTATGTGATGTTGTCATCTATCACCTTCCCGCATTAGTTTAATGGCATAGAGATAATCGTCAGTAAAATCCTCTTTGATCTTTTTGTAAACATCTTCCATCGTGTATAGATCTTTGTATAGCCATACAACAAAGTCCGTAATCTTATCGACTTGTGCTTGCAATTCCTCATTTCTGCTTACGGCGAATTCAAGCGCATCAGCAAATACAGTTTCTTCCTTTGTGTACGGAGTACACATAATCTGACCATCGGGGAGCATAAAAAAATCTAAGTGCGCAACTCTTAACCCTATTGGGCGCTCGTTATATTCAGCAACTTTAAGTTTCATCTATCCACCTCCTCATGTTGAGCGAACGGTCTGTCTATTTCCATCTCGTAATAATCAATCAAGGTCAACAAAGTTTTAATGGATGGCAACGTTCTACCCTGTTCAACGTCAGACAGGAATGACACAGATATGCCGGTGTCCTTGCTTACTTCCTGCAATGTCTTTTTTATCCTCTGGCGAGCGCACCTAAATTGCATTGGTATAAATATTGTTTTCATTCTTTCATCCCGTAATCATTCATCGCGCGTTCAATTTTTTCAACCGCCGGTTTCTCTCTAACATCGTTTAGAAAATCTTCAATCGCATCTGTTAGGTTAATTAACCTGCGCTCCAGCTCGTCAATCCGCGCTTGCAGGGCGTCTTCGATGGGGCGGGTATTCCAATATTGGTCAGCGCCGAGATTGCCAGCGGCAGACGGCTTTGACATAGCACCACACTCTTTGCACATAACTACTGTTTCTATTTCTTGCTGGCACGATAATTCAACATAATCATAGTCAATATACACACGCTCCCCACAAAACGGGCACGGTCTTAGTTCGCTCATTCCTTCACCTCCATACCGTGAGCATCCCACAAGGTTTGTAACTTCGCGTTTCTGGTTTCCAACTCAACAATTTTCGCTTGCAGCCGCTCGTATTCAGCGCGCAGGGCGGCTCGAACGTCGTCTATTTCTGACTGCTGTTGCATATAATCGCCCTCGCAGTAACAGTCTTTGCCTAAG
>Ga0116156_10002170_pt1 | contig 18034 bp, 14 predicted proteins | sample AD_UKC045_MetaG_FD_89891 | JGI IMG/M metagenome (GOLD analysis project Ga0116156, IMG submission 89891) | Active sludge microbial communities of municipal wastewater-treating anaerobic digesters from USA - AD_UKC045_MetaG | ecosystem: Engineered > Bioreactor > Anaerobic > Digestate | place: USA... | reverse complement strand
TGAGCTCCTGCAGCCCAACTGTATCCGATAATACCTACATTAAATTTTTTCATGCTTTTCAAATATAAAGGTTAGCTTATAAGTGCCTAAAGTGCCTAAAGTGCCTAAAGTGCCTAAAGTTATGAATCTAATCTTCGGGTAACTTTAAGAACATATCAAGTACTGCCGGGGTAATTTACTAAGAAAAAGAGATTATCTTTCCCTGTTGAATGAAATAATTCGTTAATTGTAAAATATTTCCTTTTTATCAGGGGTTGAATGAACCATCCGGACTATTTCAGGATTCTTGATTTACAGACCGATGCCTCAATAGCAGATATTAAAAAGGCATACAGGATCAAAGCCCGTATGTACCATCCGGATCTGAACCCTGATCCTGAGGCCAGGGATAAATTCATTCTGGCAACAGAAGCATATGAATTCCTCATTTCAAATTTCAATAATATCAGGACCGATGAGCAGGAATTTGAACGTATTATGGAAGAGTGGAGAAAATACCGACAATTCCGTTCTAGACAAAAGGCCAATGCTTATGCACGAGCTTCCTATATACGGTTCAAGAATTCAAAACTTTACAAGACCACAAGGCTTTTTGACCTGACGAGAATAGTCTTCGGACTTGCAATTTCGGTAATCATAATCGTTTATACAATCTTCGGATTTATCGTAAAAATGAGATTTCCTGAGGATGGATACGGCAATCCTGTCATTGTTTTCATTTTGATGATCTTCCTGGGTCTCATCTTTCTCGGCACCAGCCTCATCTACCTGAAAGCCTACATTGAAGAGTCACGGAAACACAAAAAAAGAAAAAAATGACAAAACTTGCCAAAGAACTGACTCTTTATGGGTTGATAATGGTCGCTATCGGCTCCTGCATCGGCTCCGGCATCTTTGTTACTCCCTCCCAGATAGCAGGATTAATTCCTTCCCCTACCCTTATTCTTATAGTCTGGGCCCTCGGCGGGATCATTGCACTGACCGGCGCCCTTACATTTTCTGAACTTGGTGGTCTGTTCCCTTATGCCGGAGGAATTTATGTATTTCTGCGCGAAGCATATGGCGGCTGGATGGGATTCCTTTACGGCTGGGCTTATCTTCTTATAATTACTTCAGGATCAATAGCTGTCCTGGCTCTCGCTTTTTCACATTATCTCAGTTTCCTGATACCGATGAATGAAACCCTGAAAATCATCACCAGTATATCAGCCATATGCCTGCTTACAACACTTAATATACTGAGAGCGAAATTCGGAGAGATTTTCTCAAATATTTTTACCGGATTGAAAATTGCCGGGATATTAATTATAATCGGAGCAGGAATTATTCTGGGGTCATCTGAATTTTCATTCCGCGACTTCCCTTCCCTTTCTTCAAACGGAGTGACCCTTTCGGCATTTGGTGTTGCATTCACCGGTGTTTTGTTTTCGTACGGAGGATGGCAGCATGCTTCATTTCTGGCAGGTGAAACGAGGGATCCTGCAAGGAACGTTCCGATTGCAATGATTACAGGCGCCCTGGCGGTAACTCTTATCTACCTTCTTGTAAATGTGGGGTATATGCTCCTTCTTCCGGTGGAGAAAATAGTCAGTTCCACAAGAGTCGCCGCAGAAGCTGTAAGTACGGTCATTCCCTTCGGCGGGATCCTTGTCGCAGCGATAATAGCAATAAGCACATTTGGTACAATCGGGATTTATACCCTCTCGGCACCCCGTATTTATTATGCAATGGCTTCTGACGGACTGTTCTTCAAAGGCATCGCCAGAGTCCATCCGAAATTCAGAACTCCTGTAAATGCAATTCTTGCACAATCAGCATGGGCTATCATACTGCTTCTTTTCTGGGGAACCTTTGAAAACCTGATAACCTATACTGTTGCCATCGAGTTCATTTTCTATATACTTGCAGCATCAGGTATATATATTTTCAGGAAAAAACTGAAAAACACCGAAAGACCTTACAGAACATTGGGATATCCGGTCACACCCTTTATTTTTATTGCTATTAATACATGGTTTGTAATAAATATTTCAATAAACAAACCCCTGCATATGGGTATCGGATTAATTTTTCTGGCAATAGGAGTCCCGGTTTATTACTTCTTCAGGAAGAAGAACAATTTATCGCGGAATGGATTAGCCGATCCTGTAAAAGTTGAAAGGAATGTCGAGGATTGACGAAAAATACTCACCGCGTTCGAGAATATCCTCATCACCAACCTCATAGTACCAGTTTACAACGTATTTTTTATTCTTCAGACTTACATGTCGGATCTTTTCGAGAAGATGAATAAAAACTTTTGCACTTGCACTGTTGAAATATTCAAGGTTCATATCGACACAGGTAACATCGGCGGGGTTCAGAATATATTCACTCACCCATTTCTCCACCGGTGAATAAAATTCCGCAACGTTCTCATGAATAGAGCGCCCCTTTATCTTAACCATTCCATCCGGCGACAGCTGGATCTCAGGTGAAGCTTTTGTCGGTGCTATTTTCAGCTCCTTCATAAATAATTATTTATGACGAAATCCACATGTAGTGTATACCCAAAAAAGCAGTAAATAATTCCCGGTCATGTGGATTCCATCCGAACTTTAAAATTAATATAATTTCCGGATGAATTTATTAAATATATCGATACCTTCAGTCACTAAATCTGTCAAATAACGGATCATTGAAATTTACAGGTGATATTTTCCTTCTGTTTTGTTCAATTTCATGGACCATCCTGACGATTGTTGAATTAACAGGGACAGGGACACTGTAAACTGCTGCATTTCTGACTATATACCCGTTCAGATAATCGATTTCAGAAAGTCTTCCTCTTTCGAGTGATTGCAGGGTTGATGATTTCAGTCTCCTGTATTTGAAACCTATTATCCTTATCATGAGATGACGCCGCAGATCGGCCGGGAAGTTGTCGCCTTTTATGAATTCCCTGAAATTCAGCCTTCCTCCGAATATTTCTAACTTAAGGTCCATTTTTTCTGCTACAGCAACGGCTTCGCGGATCACCTCGATGAAAATATTCCTTATCTTCTTTACCGCCAGCATTTTCCCAAGGTATAATCCGCAGATAGCTCCCAGGGATGAGATGCATGAATTGATTATCAGTTTGGAATAAAGATGTCCGATAATATTATCAGTTATCCTTACCGGCACGACTGATGAAAGAACATCTGCCACATTCCTGAGGTAATCATCAGGTTTACCGGCCGGATAACCAAGAATAAAATCACCTTTTGAGGTCATTACAAGTTTTCCATAGGAATCCATCGTTGCTCCGAAACCTGTTACGCAGCCGATGATCCTCTCAATGCCAAGCACCCTGGCCAGCTCATCCTCACAAATGCCGTTCTGAAGAGAAACCACATGACTGTTTTCTTTCAGAAGAGGTTTTACTGCTTCTGCGGCTTCAACCATCTCTGTTGCTTTTGTGGCATGAAGTATCAGGTCCTTTTTTCCCTTAACCTCATTTACCGATGCATATGCAGGCATTTTTATCGTGAAGTTCCCGCAAAATCCACTTACTTCAAGTCCTTCATTACGGATCAGGGACGCATAATCATCATATTTACAGATTATCTCAACATCAAATCCGTTCTTTCGAAGCAACGCGGCGGTAATCCCCCCGACAGCCCCTGCTCCGATAACAAGAATCGAAAAATTTTCTCTTTCCATCAGTTTAAAATTATTCTTTTCACAAGCGGGCCAGGGGAGTAATATCCTGGCCTGAAAAATCATTCGCAAGATACTTATAGTATCCTGTGATGCCTATCATTGCGGCATTATCGGTAGTCAGGCTTATTTCAGGGATAAAAACATTCCAGTTTCTTTTCTTACCTTCCCTGGTCACCTCATTCCTGAGCCCCGAGTTGGCGGATACTCCTCCGGCTATTCCAATTTCCTTCACACCAGTCGACAAAGAAGCTTTTATCAGCTTATCAATCAAGATATTAATTATAGTATGCTGAAGTGAGGCACATAGATCCGACTTGTTCTTTTCAATAAAATCAGGATCTTCCCTGAGCCTGTCGCGCAGGAAATAAAGAAAACTGGTCTTGAGTCCGCTGAAGCTGAAATCCAGTCCCGAAACAACAGGTTTTGAAAACTTAAAAACATTTTTCGAACCTTCTGATGCCAGTTTATTGATCGCCGGACCGGCAGGATAAGGTAATCCCATCAGTTTCCCGCACTTGTCAAATGCTTCTCCCGCTGCATCATCTATTGTATTGCCTATTGTTTCCATCTCAAGATAACTTTTCATAAGGATTATCCTTGTATGACCGCCCGAGACCAGCAGACAGAGAAAGGGGAAGCGGGGAATATCTGAGCCCTCTTCATTCTTTTTAATAAAATGGGCAAGAACATGAGCCTGAAGATGGTTAACCTCAATGAGCGGAATATTCCGTGCGAGTGCAAATCCTTTTGAAAATGATGTTCCGACAAGGAGTGATCCAAGAAGACCGGGTCCGCGGGTAAAAGCAACTGCATTTATATCTTCGGGCTTTATACCGGCATTCTTAATTGCCCGGTCCACAACAGGAACAATATTGGCCTGATGAGCCCGTGAGGCAAGCTCCGGAACCACCCCTCCATAGGATCTGTGAACCTCCTGACCGGCTATCAGGTTGGAAAGTACATATCCATCCCTGATCACTGCAGCAGAAGTATCGTCACACGAAGATTCTATGGCCAGTATTGTTACGCTCATCAATAAAGAATACAAAGGAAGAAAATCTTCCGGAAACGAAGAAATTAAACGTGGCCTTCAGTTTACTCAGAGGTCCAGTCGCGGATTATTATTCTGTCCTGGAAACACTTGACCTCCAGTTTCTGCCTGGCTTTCCATTTTAGCTTGCGTATATATTCCATTGGAATTGTCACGGCATAGCTTGTGCCTCCTGAAATCTTTGTAAGGCTACGGATGTGATTTTCTTCGTTCTTCCTGCGTGTCATGATTAATAAGTTAACAGAAAAATAATATGTATTAAAAAACGTATTAAGATACGTATTTTAATACGTAGTTACAATACCTTTACTGAAAAAAGATGCAATAATAATGTTTTGTGAAATAACTAAACGGTACAATCTTTGAACTACAATTTAGTAAAATATTATTTTATTGTTGTCTTTACTATCTTTATGCAATAATAGACTGAGCTACTTTTAATTGAATTTTGAGGATATAGGGTGATGCTGAAGGGTATAAAAAGATCTGTTAAGTATTTTCTGATCTTCATCGGGATACTGATAATGATCCCGATGATAATGTATCCTCTTTTACGGCAGCCTGAAATTCAGACCCTGATAATCCGGAGAATAACGAGGTATTTTTCCCAGGAGCTTAAATCTACTGTTTCAGTTGGAAAAACAGAACTGGTCATGTTCAACAAGCTTAGCCTGGACGATGTACTTATAAAGAATAAAAACGATGATACCCTGATCTATGTAAAGAAAGTTGCAGCCACCATAAGGAAGATTAATCCTGACAGCAGGCAGTTCACTCTTGGAAGAGTTACATTGCTGAATCCGGTGTTTTCGCTTGTGACCGATACAACAGGATTGCTGAACCTGAACTGGTATCTCAGCCTGCTCAGGAGCCAGGAAAAAGAAAACAAAAATACTCCTGTCACAGTACAAATAAATCATACTGATATAAGAAATGGCTCATTCACACTAATCAACAGATCTGCAACTGCAAGGGCCGAAGGGATCGATTTCAACAATATGCGTATCCGTGATATCAATGGAATTATGGAAGATTTCAGAATAATGAATGACACGACGTCATTCAGTATATACAATCTTTCGTTCAGGGAATCAGGAGGTTTCATTGTCCGCAAAATGAACAGCGACTTCTCTCTGGCAGACCAGGATATTTCATTCACATCGGCCTTCATTAATTGTGACAGCAGTATACTTAATATACCTCATGTTGAGCTTCATCCTGATTCTACAGGATCATATAGTGATTTCACAAGTAAAGTACATCTCGATATCCGGATGGATAATTCCCGGGTATATACTTCCGATCTCCGGCACTTCGTTCCGGTGGTCGGACAGATGAGCGAGTCGGTCAATTTTACAGGTAAAGTATCCGGGACAGTTGCTGAAATGAGAGGCCGGGATATTACTATATCCTATGGAAATGAAACAAAGATCGATTGCGATTTCGACCTGTCGGGTCTTCCGGATCTCAGTAATTCATTTATATACCTTGGCATCAATCAGCTGACAACCAGGGCTTCAGACCTCAGCAGATTAAAACTTCCAGGAACAGGATCCGTCAGGTTACCGGATTACATCGAAAAAATGGGAACTATTGCATTCACGGGCAGCTTTACCGGATTTACAACCGATTTTGTCGCCTATGGAAAGCTCACATCTGAAGCAGGAAATATTAATACCGACATTTCACTAAGGCCTGAGGGGAACAACCGGTTCAAGATCAATGGACTTGTTACAGGCAACAGCATAGCCCTCGGAGAGATCACGGGTAAAAAAGATCTGCTGGGTGATCTGAGCATGAACGCAGATGTTGATCTTTATGCATATTCATTCAAAAAATTCTCAGGTGAGATAAATGGTCTTATCGACAGTGTTGAAATAAACAAATACAAGTACAGGAATATCTCCCTGAATGGTATTATCAACGATAAGACCTGGGATGGCAGTATCAAGGTGGCAGACGATAATATCAGACTCGACCTGCTGGGTATGCTGAACTTCAACAGCGAACTGCCGGAATTTGATTTCACACTTAACCTGGCAAAGGCCGATCTGTATAAACTTCATCTTGACAAATCAGATACGACAGCATCGGCCTCTATGCTCATTACTGCAAATTTCAAAGGTAACAGTACTGAAAATCTGGCCGGGGAAGTAAAGCTTCTTAATTCAAATATAATTAAATACGGAAATACCCTCGACCTGTATGATTTCTCGGTAAGAGCCTGGTCCAGGGAAGGAGTGCCTGTCATCAGCCTGCGGACAGACTATGCTGATGCAGACATAACCGGTTATTTCAATCTTCGCGGGATCAGGTCTTTCATCGGGTCTTCTCTAAGCAACCTTATGCCTTCATACAACCGGATACCCGGAGAAACTGTTTCATTTGCAAAGGGAAAACTCGGATTCAGTGTGAATTTCCGTAATACTGATAAAATAAATGATTTCTTCCGGACAGGGCTGTTACTGGCAGATAAAAGCTCAATCCACGGCGAGATAACTGCCGACACCACAGGAGTTCTGAAAATGATGTCGAAGAACCTTACAATCCGGGGCAACACCTTCAATGACCTCGTTATTGACGCCAGTCTGAACACAAAAGCTCTTACTGCCGACCTGAGAAGTTCATCACTGAATTTCCTGGGGCAATCATTACTGAAGGGATTTTCAGCGGACTTTGATGTCAGACCAGATAATTTCATATTCAATTTATCATGGGGAAACAATGATCCTGCGATCGCAAATCGCGGAAGTTTTACTGCAAGAGGGATGTCAATTGAGGGGCCGGAGAACATATCCGGCCCGGTTTTGATGGTTGACATTGCCTCATCCGACATTTACAGCCGTAATAATTTATGGAAGATCGCTCACTCCACTGTTTTCCTTGATTCTAACAGGGTAAATATAAACAAGCTTCTGATAAGCAATGAAAACAGTTATTATCTGGTTGATGGAACATTGTCAGAAAACAAAGAGGACACCCTTCATTTAGAATTTAAAAGCATTGATATCTCTCCCCTGAACAGTATTATTACAAGGAAAGCGGACACAGATGCCTTATCTCCTGATATCAAAGGAGAACTGAACGGTAAAGTACTGATTACAGATTTCTATCATAGTCCCCTGATAGAAGGCTTTCTTAAGATCAATGGTTTTTCAATTCTTGGAAGTGAGTACGGAACTCTTTCACTTAATTCTGCATGGAACAATGAACGGAAACTTGCTGTAATAAGGGCAGATAATAATCTGAATGGTAAGAAAATGATCAGTGTTGACGGATATTACAACCCTGAGCTGCGTAAACTGGATCTGACAGCTCTTGCTGAAAAGCTGCCAGTTGAAGCCCTGAATCCTTTATTGAGTTCTTTCGCATCAGGTATAACAGGACTCGCATCAGGTAAAGTAAGACTTTCAGGGGAAATAAATAAGCTTGGTCTGAAAGGTTCACTGCTGGCCGAAAACGTTTTCATGAAAATTGATTATCTCCAGACAAGGTACAGTGTGAATGATTCGGTAAGGTTTGACAAAAACGATATAATCTTCAGAAATTTAAAGCTTGCGGACGAAAGAGGAAATCCTGCGATACTTAACGGGAAGGTCACACATAATCATTTCAAGGATTTCAATGCCGATCTTACAATTAACTTTACTGATTGTATGGTTTTAAATACAAAACCCAAAGACAATGAGGATTTCTACGGAACCGCCTTTGGGACAGGTATTGCTACATTGAAAACAGGTCCGAACCTGCTCTCATTTGATATTTCAGCAAAAACCGGCAGAAATACAAGGTTTTACATGCCGCTTAACACGAGTGAGACAGTCTCTGATTATTCGTTTGTGACATTTGTCCAACCCGACACATCAGCAATATCTCAGTCACAGAATGTAAAAAAAATCCATTTCCAACCGGCATCAACGGGTATAGAACTGAATTTTGATCTGGAAGTTACACCGGATGCCGAAATTCAGCTTATTTTCGACGAGAAGGTGGGCGATGTGATGAAGGGAAGAGGATCAGGCAATCTAAATATTAATCTTGACAGGAAAGGTAATCTCGGCATTTCAGGAGATTATATAATTGAGAACGGAGATTATCTCTTTACCCTCGGCAACGTGCTGAACAAACCATTCAGCGTTGAAAATGGCGGGAAGGTGACCTTCAGCGGTGATGTTGATAATGCGGAGATCGATATAAAGGCAATATACAGGCTTAAAGCATCTCTTTATGAAGTACTTCAGGATGAACGCTTTAATGAAAGAATTCCTGTCGAGTGCCAGATCCTTCTCACTGGCAAGCTGTTCAATCCACTCGTAGGTTTCAATATTGAACTTCCGTCAGCCGATGAAGAAAGGAAAGCTTATCTTAACAATGTTATTACTACCGAAGAAGAACTCAGCCGCCAGTTTCTTTACCTGCTTGTAATGAACAGCTTTTATTCCGACCCTAACCGGATCTCCCTTACAGGAGGTTCTCCGGGTGCAGCTCCTGCCGGTACGACCGGAACATCGGCAATGGCGGTGACCACTACTGAAATGCTATCGCACCAGTTAAGCAACTGGCTGTCGCAGATAAGTAACGATTTTGACATAGGCTTCGTTTACCGTCCCGGTTATAAGGACATTAATGCACAGGAAGTGGAAGTTGCACTTTCCACACAGCTGCTTAATGACAGGGTAACTATAAATGGCAACTTCGATGTAAGAGGAGCAGAAGATAGAACAGGTACTTCTGATAAAATCACAGGAGATTTTGATATCGAATATAAACTGACTGAGAAGATAAGATTTAAATTCTTTAACCGCTTCAATAATCCATATACAGGAAAGGGTGCACCTTATACACAAGGATTTGGCCTGTTCTTTAAAGAGGATTTCGACAAATTCTCCGATCTGTTCAGGAAGAATAATAAATCGGAAATGAAAAAGGAGGAAGAACCTGCCATATCCGGGCTTCAGCAGTAAATGTTCGGAAATCCTCAGATATAGCCGCGGTTAATAAAAAGAATATCTTTGTTATAAACCAAATATAATACAATCGGGTATAAATACGTTTTTTAATATATTCGCACGTTAAAATAAAGTTGTTAAACAATAATATTAAACGGAACTAAATAAATTAAGATGGGATTTTTACAGTTTATCATGCAGGATGTCAATCTTCCTGCCGAGCCGGTAGCCGCTGATACTCATATGACACTTCTGGATTTTGCTTTTAAAGGCGGATGGGTGATGATACCCATTGTGTTATTATCCTTTGTGGCTGCTTATATTTTCATAGAGAGATATTATGTAATAAGGAAAGCAACCAGGCAGGATCAGAATTTTATGAACAGGATCAAGGATTACATACACGACGGCAGGATAGATGCTGCACTGGCACTTTGCAGATCAACAGACGGTCCGTCAGCCCGCATGATAGAAAAGGGCATAAACAGGCTCGGAAGACCTTTACAGGATATAAGCACAGCCATAGAGAATGCAGGTAAACTCGAAATTTCAAAGCTTGAAAAGAGCTTTCCTACACTGGCAACAATAACAGGTGCTGAACCGATGCTCGGATTCCTTGGGACAGTTATAGGTATGGTACAGTCGTTTTATGCTATGGCTCAGGCCGGAAATAATATCGAGGTTTCCCTCCTCTCCGACGGTATTTACACAGCCCTCATCACAACCGTTGCAGGTCTTATTGTCGGTATACTGGGGTTCTTTGCATATAACACCCTTGTAGTTAAGGTCGAGAGGGTTGTCTTTAATATGGAAGCTGCCGTTACGGAATTCATGGATATTTTAAACGAACCCGTTAAATAAGAAAAAAATGGCTTTTTCTCAAAGGAATAAGATAAGCGTCAACTTTTCATCAACAGGGATGACAGATGTGGTTTTCAATCTGCTTATATTTTTTATGCTTACTTCCACACTTGTTCATCCTACGGCTCTGAAACTGCTGCTGCCAAAGGGTTCCACCCAGACATCAGCCAAGCCCCAGACCACCGTGTCAATTACAGCCGATCAAAGGTTTTATGTTGAACAACAAGCCGTTACTCTTGACCAGCTCGAAGCGGTTCTGAAGCAGAAGCTTGGTAGCAATCCCGATACCTATATCTCTCTTCATGCTGATAAGACAGTACCGTTCGAAAGTGTTGTGCAGGTTTTAAATATTGCCCAGGCAAATAATTATAAATTGATAATTGCAACTACACCCAAATAACGATCTGTACAATATTCCTTCGGAGAAAGAAAAAGGAATAATTGGCACAATAGTAATACATGCTGTTATACTTGTATTACTTATTGTACTGGGATTTTCGGTTCCCCCGCCTCCGGAGACAGAGGAAGGGATCCTTGTAAATTTCGGCACAGATGAAACAGGGTTTGGCATGATAGAGCCGTCTCCTCCCCCGAGCCGTGAAGAGGCTTCCGTACCTCTTCCTTCAGAGTCGACCGTAACTGCCAGAGAAGAGCCTCTTCTTACCCAGGATACTGAAGAAGCCCCGGAAGTAAAGAAAGTCGATCCCGAAGCTGAAAAAAGACGGATTGAACAGGCCGAAGCAGAAAAGCGGCGACGTGCGGAACTGGAAGCAGAACGTATAAGAAAGGAACAGGAAGAAATAGAAAGAAAAAGGATTGAAGCCGAACAGAAACGGCAGGCCGATATAATGAACCGTACAAAAGATGCATTGGCCGGATCAAAAAATTCAGGTACATCTTCCACAAGCGAAGGTGTGGCAGGCGGACCAGGTAATCAGGGATCCCCGGGCGGTTCACTGGACTCAAAGAACAGAGGCGAGGGAAGCGGACTCGGTAACAAAGGAATATCTTACGATCTTGCGGGCAGAGGAGTACAACGTCTTCCCCTCCCCGAATATAACTACCAGGGCGAGGGAAGAGTAGTTGTGGAGGTAAGTGTTGACCGGTCAGGAAAGGTAACCCAGGCTGTTGCCGGGGTGAAAGGATCTAACACACTTGATGAATACCTTCTGAAAGTCGCTAAAGAGGCCGCTCTTAAAGCCCAGTTTGATGTTAAAAATGACGCCCCTTTCATCCAGAAAGGAACGATTACCTATAATTTTATACTGAAGTAAAGATCAAACCTGTCTGCTGAATACCTCCTTCACCGCAACAGACAAATTATCAAGAAGGTTAACATCTTTTACAATGTAATCGAATACACCCTTGCGTGCAAATTCCAGAACCAATTCTCCTTTTTCCTGACCCGACAGCAAAATAACAGGAATCTGTGGCTTTATCTCCCTGATCTTTTCAAATATCTGCATCCCGTTTTCAAACATCAGGCTCTGTCCTGTAAACAAATAGTCAAGGATAATAAGACCCGGATTTTTATCAAGGGCATCCAGACAATCTTCACCTGTTTCAAAGGCCTCAACAATATAATCCTCTGTCTTAAACCTGTTTATGACCAGGGTGTTTATGAATGGATCATCATCAACAACAAAAATCAGCTTCTTTTTATCCATCTACGATTCAGTAACTAAGAATGGCAATAAAGATAGATAAAATATTCCTTAATCTGTTTAATTCATAAAAGTTCATTAAAGCTAAAAAGGCCTACCAGGCAAAGAGAGGGAATGGTTTCATCATTTCGATAACCTTCTCACCTGTTTTGGCTATTACTGTTTCGTTTTCAATATCTGATATCACCTCATCGATGAGATCAACAATCACAGGCATATGTTCTTCAGTCAGTCCTCTTGTGGTAATTGCCGGTGTTCCGACTCTCAGTCCGGAAGTAAGGAAAGGAGATCTGGTATCGAACGGCACCATGTTCTTGTTAACAGTAATATGAGCTCTGACCAGTGTATTTTCTGCTTTCTTTCCCGATATTTCAGGGAACTTGGTTCTGAGGTCGATCAACAGCAGGTGGTTATCGGTACCGCCCGAGATTACTTTATAACCCCTGTTGATGAATGCTTCTGCCATGACGGCTGCATTCTGCTTAACTCTTTTCTGGTATTCTTTGAATTTCGGTTCGAGGGCTTCGCTGAAAGAAACGGCTTTGGATGCAATTACATGCTCCAGCGGTCCTCCCTGAACTCCCGGAAATACGGCTGAGTTTAAGAGCGAGGACATCATCCTGACCTCTCCTTTGGGAGTAGTAATTCCCCATGGATTGACAAAATCCCTGCCCATAAGGATTATCCCTCCTCTTGGACCTCTGAGGGTTTTATGTGTTGTTGAAGTGACGATGTGAGCATATTTAAGGGGATTCTTCAGAAGTCCGGCAGCGATAAGTCCTGCCGGATGTGCCATATCTATCATCATTATTGCCCCGGTCTGATCGGCGATCTTCCTCATTCTTTCATAATCCCATTCCCGGGAATAGGCCGAAGCGCCTCCTATGATCATTTTTGGCCTTTCTTTCAGGGCAATCTCTTCCATCATATCATAATCGACAATTCCCGTATCTTCCTTTACCCCGTAGGCTACCGGCCTGTACAGAATGCCCGATGAATTTACCGGGGATCCGTGTGAAAGATGTCCTCCATGTGCAAGGTTAAGGCCCATAAATGTATCTCCCGGTTTGAGAACGGTCATAAAAACAGCCATATTGGCCTGAGCTCCTGAATGAGGCTGCACATTTGCATATTCCGCATCAAAGAGCTGTTTGACCCTGTCTATGGCAATCTGTTCAGACTCATCAACGATTTCACATCCTCCGTAATATCTGTACCCCGGATAACCTTCTGCATATTTATTTGTAAGTACAGATCCCATGGATTCCAGAACCTGCTGACTTACAAAATTCTCCGATGCAATTAGCTCAATACCATTCAGCTGACGCTGGCGCTCTCTTTCAATAATGTCAAAAATCAATGTATCCCTGTTCATATTATAATGATTTAATGTCTATTCTCCTGAAAACTGAACCAGTAACTCCCTGTAAGTTGTTAATATCCGGGATTTTGATATGAATCCCACATAATATCCGTTATCCAGTACCGGGAGATTCCATGCCCCGGTCTTCCTGAAGGTTTCCATAACTGTCTCAATATTCTCCTCTTTATCTATATATGACGGAGGAATTGTCATTAGATCCTTTACAAAAGTAGTCTGGTACAGATCGGTATTGAACATAATCTCCCTCACATCATCGAGTGAGACTACTCCTTCAAGAATATTGTAATTATCAACAACAGGGAAAAGGTTACGTCTGGACTTTGAAATAGCCTGTACAAGATCACCCAGTGTGTCACCGGGCTTCACCTTGACAAGATCAAGTTCAATATCTTTCTTCCAGTCCATCATAGTCATCACCGCCTTATCCTTGTCGTGGGTTATCAGCTCTCCCCTTTCCGCAAGCTGGACATGGTAAATTGAGTGTGGTTCGAAGCTCCTGACCGTAATATACGAAACTGTGGATGTAATTATAAGAGGTATCAGGAGGTCATAACCTCCTGTAATTTCAGCTATAAGAAATATTGATGTAAGCGGAGCATGCATCACACCGGCCATCATACCTGCCATTCCCACCAGAACGAACCTGTTGTCAGCAAGGTCAACCTTAAAGAGCTTGTTCAGAATGTCGGAAATAAGGTACCCGTTTATACCCCCGATGAATAATGTCGGAGCAAAAATCCCCCCTACCCCGCCTCCGCCATTTGTAACACTCGAAGCGACGACCTTTAATAAAACCAGGCCTGCCATGAACAGGGCTATAATAAGATAATTATCCTGAAACGAGCTGATAATTGTATTACCAAACACTGCTCCGGTATCTCCGTTCAGGAAAAGCATTATTGTATCATAACCTTCTCCGTAAAACGGGGGGAAGATGAATATGAGTATCCCAAGTATTGCCCCTCCTATTATCATCCGGATGTAAATATTCCTGATCTTTTCGAATTTACTTTCAATAAACAGGGTCGTTCTTGAGAAGTAAAGGGATAAGATTCCTGACCCGACTCCCAGAAAAAGATACCAGGGGATATTTCTTATATTAAACGCCTCCGTTATTGTAAATGAAAATAAAACCTCATCTCCCATCAGAAAATATGTGGTAGTGGCTGCAGTTACCGAGGAAATCAGAAGGGGTACGATAGATGACATTGTAAGATCGAGCATCAGAATCTCGATCGTAAAAACTATCCCTGCAATCGGGGCATTGAAGATCCCTGCAATTGCTCCTGCAGCCCCGCATCCGATAAGAAGTGTAATGCTTTTGTAATTCAGTTTGAAGAATTTCCCGATCGCCGAACCTATTGAAGAGCCGGTAAGTACGACAGGTGCCTCTGCACCCACCGATCCGCCGAAACCGATGGTGATCGTTGAAGCTATTACAGATGTCCAGGTGTTATGAGGCTTTAGCAGACTTTTCTTCTTTGAAATTGCATATAGAACCCTGCTCACTCCATGTCCGATGTTATCTTTTACTATATATTTTACAAACAGGACGGTCAGGAACATTCCTGCCAGGGGAAGAGCCAGATAGAGATAACTCCCGGATTCCATATTAATACCTTTTGAAAGGAAGCGATGGAGGTAATGGATCCCGTTCTTAAGTATAATGGCAGCGACAGCACTCAGCAGACCTGTTGCCAGACTGAGTACGTAAATAAGATTTACCTGTTCTGTATCCTCGGCTTCAGGTTGAAATATCTTTCTTAAAAACCTGCTTCTTCCCATAATTATGCAAATATAAAAACATTACCAAAGCGCTAAGATTTTTATTTAAGTTTGTGTTTTAGCAGGGCTACTTTAAAATAAATAATTAAAATAATCGTATTATTAATGCATGTTGTCCGGTTGTTGCCGTAATATACTGTTTTATTAATAATCAGTGTCTTTGTGCTTTCGTAACATATCTTTCCGGCCACAAAGCCATCAGGACACCAGGGCTCACGAGGATATAAAATTATAGTGTTTAAAAACTATTAATATCACTATTAAATAAATGAACACAGATTTTCACGTCAATAATTAACCATATCAATCTTTTTTTTATTCGTCAGTTTTCAATTGCTAATAGCAGATTTACAATAACATACGTAAAGATAATTTCTTCATTCGCGTTTTATAATACGGCATATTAAAATATTTATTAAACTGTCAATGCTTTAAGATCATTTCATTATATTTCTTAAAAACATTTTAAACAATTTTATTTCAAATTGTTAATAAATATATAGAGTTCGGCTATTGTTATTTAGTGATATTATAATATATTTATCACAGTAATAATAGACCGTATTATGGATCTGAAATTATTCTTTGAAATGCCCACGGCGGTAGCCCACAAACAGTACGAAGCACTCCGTATGTACTACATCGACGAGGCTCCGGCCCACCAGGTTGCTCAGCGTTATGGCTACACATACCGGGCTTTTACTTCGCTGGTTACTACCTTTCGGCGTAAGATCATCATGAATCCGCGCGATAGTATCTTTTTTATCGAGAACTCCCCGGGACGAAAAGTCTCCGCTGAGACAAATGATGCTAAATCCGTGATCATCAGTATGCGTAAGAAGTATTACTCTGTTCCGGAAATTAAGGTCGCTCTGGATGGTCTGGGACATAATCTTTCTGAAAAAAACATTTACAACATTTTATCTTCCGAAGGCTTCTCCCGTCTTCCAAGGCGTTCTAAACTTGCAAAGCAGCAGTTGGACAAAGTTCAGGTGGAAGCTGAAGAATCGATCCGCTTAAGTTATGTCTCTGAGACCTTAAGAGTTCAAATGCAGGAATTTTGATGTTTCTGGCCTTGAAGTTGGCCAATCGCCGTCGGTATTCCTCGGACGATACCTGGTGCATGGACCGGGGAATGGGCTTATTTGCCGGATTAAATGTGCTTCCAAAAACCGCCTGGTATACTTCATATTCTGACCGGGTTACACCGGAAATGAACCGCAGTTTTCTTAAAAAGCTCCATCAGCTGTGGCTTCGTCACGGATTGCTTGAGGATACTGCCAACCTTGATTTCACCACAATACCCTACTGGGGTGATGACAGCCACCTGGAAAACAACTGGTCAGGCAAGCGAGGGAAAGCCCTTGCCAGCATGCTGGCTGTTCTTGCCCATGATCCCGATAGTGGCCTGATCGATTATGGAAGCGCGGATGTTATGCAAAATGATGAAAGTGCAGTGGTTCTTGAATTCCTGGATTTTTACCGGGAGGGAGACAAAAATAAAGAGAACAAACTCAGATATATTGTTTTTGACAGCAAGTTCACCAACTATGAGAACCTTAGAAATCTTGATGATGGTCAGGTTAAATTTATAACCATCCGCCGAAGGGGAAAGCTTTTACTGGAGCGAATTGACAACCTTCCTGCAACAGGATGGAAAACTGTAAGAGTTGAATGTGCCGGAAACAAGCAACGGATGTTAAAAGTGTTTGACGAAATGGTCTTTATCAAAGGTTATGACAAAGAGATCCGGCAGATAACCATTACCGGCAACGGGAAAATAAAACCGGCTATTATCATTACCAACGATACTGATCTGCATGTAGAGCAAATAATCCGCAAATATACCCGTCGCCGGATGGTTGAAAAAACGATCTCTGAGCAGATTGATTTCTTTCATCTCAATCTGGTTTCTTCCTCCATGGTTATCAAAGTCGATTTTGATCTGACCATGTCGATACTGGCTCATAACCTTTATCGCGTGTTTGCCAATGAACTGGGCAGGTATTCAAATAACACGGCACAGACAATGTATGATAAATTTGTCCTCAACGGGGCAGACATTGAAATAGGAGAAAAAGCAATAAAAGTTCTGTTGAAAAAGAAACGACAACTCCCATTGATCCTGGAAACGATGCAGAGGTTCAACAAACAAAAATACCCGGTGCTAAGCAATAAAAATCTTATCTTTGAAGGAGCAACCTATTCTTAAAATACGCGTGATTATTTACCGTGAAAATCTGTGTTTGATAATAATTATGAAATCTTATTCCATTAACTTGCAAGATATTAATTAGATACAAAAAATTTGTTACATTTGGAGGAATTATTATTAAAGTTCAGGAACCTCCGAATGCGGTTGTAATAAATTTATTAAAATGATGTAAATCCAATGAATGTATTTTAGTTAGCTTTTGCTTTGTCTTTCTTGATCTTCTAAAATTAATCTGATCGTAACACAACAATGAGATAAAATATATGAAAAGACTATTTACTTCCTTAGTGCTTATCACATTGGCAATTAACTTTTTTGCTCAACCTCCACAAAAAATGAGTTTTGAAGCTGTTATAAGAAATAGCAGTGGGCAATTAGTAACAAACCAGGCAATTGGGTTAAAGATAAGTATCCTTCAGGGTTCAACGACAGGCGCTGTTG
>Ga0116156_10002168_pt1 | contig 18043 bp, 15 predicted proteins | sample AD_UKC045_MetaG_FD_89891 | JGI IMG/M metagenome (GOLD analysis project Ga0116156, IMG submission 89891) | Active sludge microbial communities of municipal wastewater-treating anaerobic digesters from USA - AD_UKC045_MetaG | ecosystem: Engineered > Bioreactor > Anaerobic > Digestate | place: USA... | reverse complement strand
TCTTCCTCCGTAAAATCAACCACATCTTTTTCCTTGATAAGATTATCCATCACAAATAATAAACCTCCACATTTAACCTGAAATTTATTGGCTACTGCAAACACCGCACTTGCTTCCATATCAACCCCAAACAAATTAGATTCCGACCAAAGATTAATCAATTCTCTGTTTTCCATGAGCATCGAAGAAACAGATATAGTATTTCCCATGAACCATTTTCTATTTAAATAGTTCAAACTTTTTATCAATTCTTCTCTAACCAAACTATCCGTCTTTATTAATTTATTTTTAATATACCAATCACTCACTCCATCATTACCAATCACAATTTTTGGTATCAAAATATCATTTCTATTTAATTCAATATTCAAACCTCCGCAAGTCCCAATCAAAATAATATATTTTATACCCAACAAAACACTAATATGTGTGATATCAGCCAGTAAAGATGCACCAAATCCCGATGCAAATACAAAATTTCTATTTTTAAACTTGCCAATTATTACATCACCAACATTTAATCTTCTTGAGCTCTCAAACAATTTTTCTTCAACATATTGTAAATTTCTTTCCACTACTCTTTGCCCCTGAATAATCAATACTTCCGGAAATTCATTTTGCTCAATATTCCAAACTTTCATTGCAAATTCTTTATCAAAAACTAATTCTTTTTTTCTCATAATCTTTGTTACCAATCAAATTAATCAATCATAACAAAACATTTGCAAATAAACAAAAAAACGCATCATTGGCATATTCTAAAAAACTAAATTCTGCGCAATACATGATATTAGAATATATTTATCAAAAAAAATATCTCTCATAATTTTTCAAATCCATCCCTCTTTGCTAACCTAAAAATAGAATAATAAAATTAAAATATGCCAAAACTTATTTACTCAGGCAATTGGGAACACTCCACATTTTTCGCCTATCTTGATCCAAATAAACAATATGATAAATTCAGACAACTAACCACTGCTGTCGTTAGCGTTTATTTTAGCTCTCGAAACCAAATTATACTCACTCAACAAAAAACCGGAAAATATGATTTACTTGGAGGCAAATCAAAAAAAGGTGAATCAGTTGAAGACACCCTCAAAAGAGAAGCTTTTGAAGAAGCAGGTGTCAAACTAGATCATTGGCAATACTTCGGATATTATGAAATATTTTTATCAAAAAACGCATCCAAAGAGTATAAAAAAAGATATCCAAAAAAATCATACATCCTTTTCTTTATATCAACTGGTCAAAAAGTGGACGAACCATCAGGAAAAGAAATACAAAATTGTAAAACTTTTTCCCTGAATAAATTAAAAACAAGCAAAATTCTCGACCATCCCATGTTATGGACAGCCATAAAATTAGTTGAGTTGGGTAAAGTAAATTTTCTCTGAAAATACAAAAAATATATACTATCATGAAATTTGACAAACAAAAACACAGTCCTAAACTGTGTTTTAAAAACTAAACTCCACGCAATACACGATGTTAGAACCTGTTTCATAAATAACAATTTACTACCCCACACCCTAGCTCACTATAGTTTTTTACCATAACAAAAATATCCCCGACAATTAAAAATTATCGGGGAAAAGAAGAAAGAGACGGTAATGAAAAACCCGTACTCCAATAAGAAGTCAAAAAAACAACTAACCTTTATTTACAAACATTATTTTTGATCCAGTTACAAAAATTATTTGCTAGTTTAGCAATACACACTATTTTTTTCTCCTGACTTTTCCAATCTTCATTCACGTCCATACCTGGAACCATCACACTTAATGCCGGCGATTTACTCGCCATTCTAGCTACTACCCAATCAATCGGTAATCCGAGATAATTAGATAGTTCTCGCCGATATTTTTCAATTTCTTCCAAATTATATTTCGAAGGAGAAAATTCAACATCCAAATTAGATTGACTTGGCCTAGCTTTATGTCTCATTTTTAAACCAAATTCTTTAAATTTATCAGGTTTAAAATTGATAAATAAAGTCTGACTTGTAGCATCTTCCATAACTGGACAATGTAACCCCGAAGCATATTCATCAAATACCGCACAATATTTTTTTCGAAATACGATTGGTTTTTCTTCGCCTTTTTTCTGCCCTCCACGTCTCCGACTCTTATTAAGAGCAACATCCAATAAATTCAATTTATACCAATATCTAACACTAGATTGAGCTTTAGCATTAAAAAATTCTCGTAAATTTTCATAACTAACAAAAAAATCAAAACCATCTTTTTTACATAAATACTTTTCATTTTCAGGAGCCAATAAAACACTCATTACCCTAATATTTTCTTCCTTTGATATTTCCTCTTTTACAATTTGATAACCCATTATCTGTTTGTCCGCCAACTCATGACCCATCTTGTTTTCTATTAAAAAAACAAATTCTTTGTCATCACTATCAACGAAATCAACTCGAATATCCGTCTGATTCATCTTTGAATTAATATTTTTTGCTTTTTTCCGAAAACTATGTCTAGCAAAAATAAATTTTAAATCACCATAATTGGATTCCAAAATAGATAAAAACCATTTTCTAAAATCCTCTGATGACCAGAATTCTTCCAATATCAAATAATCAACATCATGTTCGTTCACTACTTCAAAAATTTCCTTTTTATCATTCATATTGCAATCTCCAAATTATAACTAAAATTCTCTTCCATTAAAGTGGAACCAAATCATTTTTAACTGCTCAACCAAATCACCACTCTCTTTCAACTCATCGGGTAAACTATCAAGTGTAAAATAATCACCAATAGGATCGGATGATTTTTTACAAGTCAATTTAAACTGATTCCTGTCTTGAACAAATCTAACATAATATTTATATCCATCATTCCCTGTATATTTAGCATAAGGTTTTTCACGCTCTAATGTCTCTTCAACTTTTTTGACTCTGTAGTCATATTTCATAAACATCTCCATATAATAAATAAATTCCTATTCCCCCTCCCCCAATTCCAAATTTTTGATCGGTGGTAAAGACACCAAACCGCTCAAATCACCATACATTCCAACAGTATTATTGACAACATAATTTATTTGTTTTTCCCGTTCCGCCCAGATTTTTTCATAAGCCATCTTTTCTTTTCTCAATCCTTCGCTCATTTTGGAAAAAGCTTCCACGATAGTTTCCACTCTTTGTCTAAACTCCACTCCGGTCAAATAAGTATATAAGACTTCCATCTTTTCGTTTTTACCAACCGAAATTGATTTCTCTCTCGTGACTGCTTCCAAATTCATACGTAGAGCCATAGCCAAAGCAATAACATAACTTACTTCACAAATCCAAATACCATCTTTAAATAATGCACCTTCTACTCCCTCGGGAACGACTGCCGAAACAATTACTGCTAACTCAGCCTTCTTTTTTCTCTGATCATCTTTTAATTTTTGTATCCAATTTTCTTGCCATGTTTTGGTTTTCTTTGATTCCCAAACAATCTGTCCACACAATCGACCCGAACGATCAATAACCTTTTGTATAATATCAGCACCCCTCACCCCTTTGCCAACGGGCTCTATTTCATCATAAGGAAAATTATTTTTTAACGTATCCTCCAATTCCAACTCCAAAACTTCACCTTGAGTTTGTTGTGAACCTTGTTCAAGCTTTCGTGCCAAATCGTCTTTTGCCTTTGTCGCATCAGATAATTGTTTTTTTAGTTGAGCAATAACATAGTGTTGTTCTTCATCGGCTTTTTTACTTGCCTCTTCAAATATTTTTTTCTTTTCCTCTTCAATCTGACGCATCTTTTCCAATTCAAAAGTTTGTTTATCTTCTTCCAATTTATTTTTTTCTTCTAATAATTTTATTTCATTCTTTGTGGCTTCAGCCAATTTTTTATCCTTACTCTTCAATTGTTCTTCCAATAAAACCATTTTGCCACTTTGTTCATCTTCAATTTCTGCTTTCACTTCTTTCCATAGTTTTACTTTTTCCGATTCCAACTTACCAGCTACTTTTTTATCCACCATTCTCTCAATTTGTTTTTTGTTTTTCTCATTTTCTAAGGCTTGCTTTTCTACTTCTTCTCTCAACAAAACAAATTCTTCTTCTCTGATCTTTTGGTCTTTTTCTATTTCCTTTAGCAACTTTTCTTCAATCTGCTTTGACAGAACATCATCAATAGAAATCAACTCTCCACATTTAGGACACTCTATTCTTTGTCCGACATTATTCTTGGTCATAGTAATAGTAATATTAATAATAATAATTATTTACTTCAAATCTTTATTTTCAATCTTCACTCTCAAGTCAGAAAAATCACCCCATTCAATTTTTTTATCATGGCACAATCTACCAACCACTATCCCTGGATGAATTCCTAAATTTTGGGCAAATTTTTTAATTTCTTTCTGATTTAGTTGTTTCTTGATTAATTTTGCATATTCTTTCTTAGAAATAAGTTTATTTGCCGCAAATAGATCAACTTCTTTTTCTTGACTATCAGAAACAATCTGATCATTATTTTCGTACTCAAAAAATACTTCTTTTTTACCGTGTAATAACACATGCCCTATTTCATGAAATAAATTGAACCAAAATATATCCGCCCAACGATAATATATACTCAATTGAATAGCTGGATGATTATCTATCCAACGCATCGCTCCACTCACACCAGTACCAGCAAAATGAGGAACATACACAATTGCTACGCCAACTTGATTTAAACATTTCTTTACCTGAACTAGAAAATTTTTAGGTTTTGATCGACTAAGAAACTTTAAATCAGTTAAAACTCCTTTCAATCCAGACCGAGAATACTCAGGTAATTTTTCCTTTTTGAAAGTAATTTCACCACAACGCAACCACGAGCTAATTAATTCTTCTTTACCTAATATTCCTTGTTTTTTTCTATATACAACTGCTTCCATATTCTTAATCAACAACAAAGAACTCACTCCAAAAAACTTCCATAAGTTGCTTACTTTTTCCTCATTATTATTAGTGTTTGGCACTAAACCTCTTCTTGCTAAATCTCTATAGGGAAATTTAGACAACAAACCAGTTTCCTTTTTTATCAAATCACATCTATTTAATCTCGCTTTTTCCTCCTGATACCTTTTCTCCAAATCAATCCAAAAATATGCTGTCCGTGGTAAAACATTCTCCAATAAAAGAGCGGTTTCAACAGAAAGCGAAACCTCACCATTAATTATTTGGCTGATGTGTTTTTCACTCAATCCGGTTCGTTCACTAAGATTTTTTTGAGTCAAACCTTCTTCTTTTAAAACCGACACCAAAAACTTTCCTGGATATTCTAAATCATCAGATTTATCAAACATAAAATCGTTTATATATAATTTCTTAATTTAATTATTACGAATTTACATTATCATAATAAACAAGATTATTCAATAATATTATTTACCTAATAGGTAAATAATATATCAAAAAAATATAAAAATATTTTCCTCCAAAATTGATGACACCATTTTTCCAAACTGTCCATCGGGATACAAAAAACACAGCCCTAAACTGTGTTTTTAAAAAAACAAAAACTCCGGGGGTGGGATTCGAACCCACGACCTACTGGTTACACTTACCTGACATTTTCACATCAGAGTGGACTATCTCATCATCCAAAAATGGATGTCGGGCACTAAATACAGGATTATTGTTGGGACTCACCTGTTAGTCTCTACACCTTACTTTATACTAAAAACCCATAAAGTCTTGGTTCGGGATTACCCACCATTTTTGCTTGGTTTGGGCTTCCCCGAATTCACCCGATTATTCATTCTGTATCTCTACAGAAAGCTGCGTAATTCCAGCATGTACTTCGCGATGACAACTTGCACATAACAACACACATTTATCTAATTCTTTTTTTCACTTTTTCCCAAGATCTAGTAATTCCTTTTGTGGACAAACCAAATTCTTTTTCGTTGATATGATGAAAATCCAAAGATTCAATACATTTACAATAACCACAGATTACACACTTGCCACCTTTGTACATTATTGCTTGTTCTCTTAAAGTTTTTCGTCTCTTTGAAACTGCCTCTTTAAGATATTCTGCTCGATCACTATATTTTTTTTATCAGCCATTATTTCTAATATAACCAATAAAAAACGTGTTCACAGCCAGCCGCTCTACCGCTGAGCTACCCCGGATCAATATTTTTACATTTTTTAAGTTACAAAAAGATTATATCAAATCAACTTGTCAAAACTCAATAACCAAAATATTGTCTCTTTTGCCAATATTTCAATTATTGAGTTTATTTAATAAAAAAATACTATTTCAAATAATCCAACAATCTTCGACTTTCTCGATTGCGGCGCAACCGCATCAACGCTTTTGCTTCAATCTGACGAATACGCTCCCTTGTTACGCCAAATTCCTTACCTACTTCTTCCAAAGTCCGCGTCGTTCCATCAGAAATACCAAACCGCATCTCCAATATTCTCTTTTCGCGCGGCGACAACAGTTCCAGCACTTCCATCAGCTGATCCCGCAACAATTGTCGCGTTGCCGCATCTTTGGGCGACAACGTCACCTTATCTTCCAAAAAATCTCCCAAATAGCTATCTTCTTCCTCACCCACTGGCGCTTCCAACGATACTGTCTCTTGAGAAATTTTTAAAATATAACGCACCTTGTCCACTTCCAAATCCATTTCCGCCGCTATCTCCTCCGGCAACGGCTCCCGGCCCAACGCCTGCACCAATTGTCTTTGCACCCTCGTCAACTTATTTATCGTTTCCACCATATGCACCGGAATGCGAATCGTTCGCGCCTGATCAGCAATCGCCCTGGTTATTGCCTGACGAATCCACCAAGTTCCATAAGTCGAAAATTTGTAACCTTTGCGATAATCAAACTTTTCCACCGCTCGCAACAACCCGGTATTTCCTTCCTGAATCAGATCTAACAAGCTCAAACCGCGCCCTACATATCTTTTGGCAATACTTACTACCAGCCGCAAATTTGCTTCAATCAATTTCTGTTTGGCCAGCTGATCACCTTTTTCCATTCTCTTGGCCAATTCCGTTTCTTCACTCGCCTTCAACAAAGGTACTCGTCCGATTTCACGCAAATACAAACGAACCGAATCACGTGACACATCCTGCAGTCCTTCTTCCTTGGCGTTGTATTCATACTTCAACGGATCTTCCACCACTTCCTCTTTGGTAGGCGCCACCACATCTTTCAAGCTCTCTTCACTCTCCACAATTTCAATTCCGGCATCACCCAACAAAGAATAAAAATCATCCAACATTTCAATATCAGTTTCCAGATTTGGCAAAGTCTGCATAATTTCCACTTGGGTAATAAACCCTTGTTCTTTTCCTTTCATTAACAACTCTTTTACCTTGGCCGCGCTATCTCCGTAGATTTCATCTTGCACTTTATCAATGATTTCATCTTTTGACATCCCCACTTTTTTCTTCACTTTGTAGGTTTTCTTTGGCTTTTGCTCCGCTGCCACATCAACTTCATTTTTTTTGATCGGCTTGCTCTTAGCCAATTTTACCGGTTTTTTAGTAACCACGCGTTTCTTCAATGGCTTTTTTGTCTCTTTTGTCTTATTCACTTTCACGATTTTTTTTGCAGTCTTCTTGACCGCTTTTTTCTTACTTTTTGCTATAACTTTTTTCTTAACTGTTTTTTTCTTTTGAGCCATAAAAACGCCTTTAATATTTAAAAAAACCAAATAACATCAAAACTCACTCAGCTTACCGGCTGAGTTTTTTATTAAAATTATTTTCCTTTGATAATCAAATCTTGCAAAGATCTAATATATTCTTTAATTTTTTCTCTATCACCGCTTTGCTCCGCCGTCACGATCTTTTTTTCCAAATCATCTTTCTGCCTTGTCCGTAACACTTCCACTAATTTCTTCTGCAAATCATCAAATTCCCGTTCGACTACCTCTTGATCGACTTCCAAATAATCCATCTCCACCAACGCCACTCCGGTTTGCAAACGCTTCACATCTTCACTATCCATCTCCACCAACCATTTCCAATCAAAAACTGCTTCTTCGTGTTGTTTTAAAAGCGATAAAACTTTCTTCATTTTATCAGAAAAATCATCGACCTGCAAGCCATTAATCTTTTTTTTCAAAATATCAAAAAAACATATCACCAAAGAAACCAACCTTTCGTCCACCTCCAACTTTGTTTCTGGCTTGGACAATACCTCATTTTTTTTCTTTTCGCTCGGCCGGTAACTCTTATATTTATCATACACAAATCTTTCATCCACTCCCAATTTCTCCGCCAACAAAGACAAATAATGGCCTTTTTCAATTTCGTCTTTGACATAAAAAATCAAGGGAATTATCTGATCAGCCAACCAACTCTTATCTTTTGCTTCCTTTTTTTCTTTATCAAAAACATGCAAAAAATAATCCACAAAACCCACTGCTTGCTCCATACTTTTTTGCCAACCGGTTAGATCCCCTCGCAACATTTCATCCGGATCTTTAAAATTTTTCAAATCCACCATTCGCACCAAAAATCCTTCCTCCAACGCCATACCGGTCAATTTGTACGCCGCCCGGCGCCCGGCCTCATCGTTATCAAACGCTACCAATATCGTATCAGTCATTCGTTTCAACAAAGTCAATTGATGTTTGGTCACTGCCGTCCCGGAACTACATACTGTATTTCGAAAACCGAATTGATGACAACTAATTACATCCATCTGTCCCTCACACACAATCACTTGTTTTTGCTTACGTATTTCATCCTTGGCCAAATTTAAGGCATACAATATTCTCCCTTTATCAAACAACTTGGTAGTCGATGTGTTTAAATATTTGGGATTGTCTTCATCTCTCAATACTCGTCCGGTAAATCCTGTCACCTTCCCCGGCATATTCCAAATCGGAAACATCACCCGATTACGAAATTTATCAATTACATTTCCTTGACGAGAATATATCCCCAATCCGGCCGCCACCATTTCTGTCGTTTTCTTTCCTCGCTTCAACAAAAACTTGGTTAACTCATCCCACCTATCCGGCGCAAATCCGACTTTAAAACACTCTATCATGTCTTTATTCAAACCTCGACCGGCAATATATTGTCTCGCCACTTCTCCGGATTTGCTCAGCAAAAAAGCCTGATGATAAAACTCAGCCGCCAAAACATTTATATCCGCTTGTCTCTCCACCTCATCTTTTATTTTTCTGTAGCCCTCACTCACCTTCAACTCCACTCCGGCTCTTTGCGCTAAGATTTTCAGTGATTCGTAAAAATCTACTCCCTCCATTTTTTGCACCAAAGTAAAAATATCTCCACCTTCTCCACAGCCAAAACAATGCCAAATCTGCTTATCAGCCGATATCATTAATGATGGCGTTTTTTCTTGATGAAAAGGACATATTGCTTTAAAATTCCGCCCGGCTTGGCGCAAAGTCATATATCCCTTTGCCAAATCCACCAAATCCACTCTATCTTTTATGTCTTCAATTTCACTCATCAAAAAAATGCTTAACTAATATTTTTATCAAACCATATTCTACTTATTCTATTTTATCAAACTAACCCACAAAACACCCGCCACTGCTGCCGTTTCTGCTCGCAATATATTTTCATTCACATTTAAAAAACAATATTTTCTCTCGCCAAACAAAGTAATTTCCCTTTTGGACCACCCCCCTTCCGGACCAATGAAAATCAAAATGTTTTTCCCTTCCACAATTTTCAACGCATCCTCATTTGCAACATTTTTTTCTAATACAATGATTTGCCAATTTTCAAATTTTTGTAAATCATCTATTTGATAAATCGGCAAAATTTCCGGCACCCTCACTCTCCCGCACTGTTCGCACGCTTCGATAATTTTTTTTTCCAATCTATCTTGTTTACTCATTTGTAAATTTTCATTTTTTGTCTTAATTTTTTTCAATACTATTTGACAATTATCTGCCAAAATTGGCACAAATCCATCCACGCCCAATTCTGTACATTTCTCCATCATCCACTCCATCCGCGTCTGATCTTTGAGTACCCCAAATCCTAAATAGATTTTAGACTTCTTATCCTCAAAATATCTTTTACCAATCAAAGTTAAATTAGTTTCTTTGTTGCTTGCATATTGCATATTATCTATTGCATATTGATACTCCCACCCGCTACTATCAAACAACCTCACTACATCACCATTCGAAAGCCTCATCACCTTCCGCCACTGTCTAATTAATTCTTTGTCTTTGATACACAACAAACCCGCTCCCAACCCCTTTTTGATAAAAAATCGATCTGAATTACCACGCATATGAAACCTTTTTAAACTTATTCAAACTATTTTATTATCGATCACTGCTCACTCACCCGTGTCATCCTCGAGCCGGAAGCGTTCTCGCGCTCCGACATCGGGAATCCATGTGACTATGCCATTGAATATTGAAACTTGACCCTTTGCACTTTGTTTGAAATTTGAAATTTTTCATTTATCATATATTTTTCTTCATCACGACCAAACACTCTACATGTGGCGTCTGCGGATACAAATCCCACAAAGTCACTTCTTCAATCTTCCATTTTTGCGTTAACACTGCTAGATCTTTGACCAAAGACAATGGATTACATGACATGTATATTATTTTTTCAAACTCACAATCCATTATTACCTCTACCGCTTTGTCCAAACCATTGCGCGGCGGATCCAGCAACAAAACATTGAACCCTCCCTCTTTAATCAGCGCCTTATATTCACCCACATTTCCCGTCACATCGCCCACTTCAAATTTAATATTCTTGATATCATTATCCTCGGCATTTTTCTTTGCCAATTCAATACTCTCCGACATCAATTCAATCCCCCACACTCGTTGACATTTCCTCGCCACCGGCAACGACAAAGTCCCCACTCCACAATACAAATCCAATACCACATCATCTTTTTCCACATTATCCACAATTTTATCCACCAATTCTTTCACCACCGAAATATTATTCTGAAAAAATGTATTCGGCTTTATTGCATATTGTATATTGCATATTGTATATTCCAAAAACTCTTCCCCCCAAAACTTCTTTATTTCTCCAAAATTTACATCGGCTAAACCATCATTGATTAACTGATAAACAGATTTAACTTTTATCTCATCTTCACTATCATTATTCAAAACAAATATTTCATTTACCAGTTTTTCAATTTTATCATCCACCCATTTTTTCGTAATCAAGATCAACATCAACTCACCATTTTCATTCACTCTCACACTGATATATCGCCATTCGCCCACATGTGTTTTCAAATCATAAGGTTCCAATCCAATTTTTAATCCCGCCTGATAAACTTTTCGACATAACTGCAATACTCGATTATCCACCAAATAGCATTCTTCCAAATTTACCACTTTGTCAAAACTTCTTTTCCGCCTTAACCCCATTCCGTCTTTATTGACTACGAAATCCATTCGCGTCCGATATTCCCACTCTTTATTACTATGTATTTTAATATTCGAATTTTCAATTTTTATTTTACTATTTATGAGTTCTCCCACTTTTTTGGCCTTCACGACTAATTGATCTTCATAATCAAAATCTTGCATACTGCAACCACCACATTCCAAAAAATGCCGGCAGCGCGGTTCTCTCTTTTGATAATTTTTCAACAACTCCGCCACGATTTGTCCCTGCCATTTTCGTTTTTTCATTTATGTAAAAATAAACACAATATTATTAATAAATTTCGCGCTCCGATCTATGGCATTGCACATTGCATATTGATTATTGCATATTTTTCATAAAAAAATAACTCCCACTTTAACAAAAAAGTAGAAGCTATTTTAAAATTAAATAATCTTATTAAATAAGATTATTCTTTTGGTCGAGCAACGTTTACGAAAATTTTTCTACCTTCAACTTCTTTTTCGTTAAACATTTTGATAGCGTTTTGAGCTTCTTCGGCAGTTTTGTATTCCACAAAACCAAAGCCGCGTGAGCGACCGCTTTCACGATCAGTCACTACAGTTGCATCCACTACTTCGCCTGCTTGCGCAAAAATTTCACGAAGTTTATCGCTATTTATTGCCCAAGGCAAACTGCCAATAAACAATTTAGTTTCCATTTTGATTCTTTTCACTATAAAAAAATAAAAGCCGTAAGTTCGACCTTTTGTTACCTATCTAACCTTGATTAAATTAAAAACTTAAACATGAAGATAATTACCAAAACTTGACTTACACCTACATCATAATCATAAATCACCAAATTGTAAAGGACTTTTTTAAAAAACTTGGCGGCACCAAAAATACCTCTTTGGCATCAAAGCACTGTATTCATGTCCCTTCGGATATAACAACATCAGTTGTTATTTATTTTTACCTTACGATTTCATTGCATATTGCGTATTGATCCTTGCATATTGTTAGTGTTTGAAATTTGAAATTTGAGATTTCTTGCGCTTTCAATTGCGTATTGAATATCGAATCTTGCATATTGTTACGTATGAGATACCCGATAAAGAATATTCGCTCCGCTCATGTCTTTTCGGGTATGACAGAATAAGTTACTGTTTAATTTCAACCTTGCGATTAAATTGAATATTGCATATTGATCCTTGCATATTGTTTTTCTATATAGTGCAAGAAAATTAATTCCTCTTGCGTATAAGATAACAGATCCCTCTCTTCTAACCTATTTTACAGGTTACAAGCAGACCTCTACCAAATAAGCCCGTTATTCTCATTCCGGGCTTTTTGGTATTCCTTCCAAATTCAGCAACCACTTTTTTACTCTATCTCCACCACCAATATAACCACCCATCTTGCCGCTTGCCGCCACCACCCGATGACAAGGCACCACAATCAAAAACGGATTTCGGCTACACGCCATTCCCACCGCCCGCGTCCACTTCTTGTTACCCAAGGATATCGCTACCTCTTGATAACTTCTTGTCTGGCCGTAACAAATTCTACCAATTTCGTTCCACACCCTTCGCTGAAATTCCGTCCCCACATCCTCGCTCAATGTCACCTCAAACTCTTTTCTCCGACCAAGCAGATATTCCACCAACTGGCTATAAACCCCACTTGGTTTGTCCGGCTTTTGCCACACTTTTCTTTTTGCCCAACATATTTTTTGCAACACCCCACTATCATTTGTTTCAATCAACAACCCCCCATATTTTATTGGCAAAAATTCGATCATGCTAACATTTTTAATCAGTAACACCTGTCAACTTTTTACAAATAATCTTTCAAATTAGTTATCATTCTTGCCAAATAAATTTCGAGAATGTCTCTCAAAAATACATTGCTTTTAATTCTTTTAATTTCATGTTTATTTTTTATTCAACAAAGACAAAATTCAATTATGACCAAAATAATTTGATAAACAATCAAAAGCAAACGGAGAGAGAGGGATTCGAACCCTCGATGACCTTGCGGCCATACACGCTTTCCAAGCGTGCGCACTAGACCAACTATGCGATCTCTCCATTATTATTTTTCACTATCTTCCCCATCCGGCAACTGACTCAGATCCGCAAACAAATAATCCCACCACTTTTGATAATTGGACCGATATTTTATTTGTTCACTAGCTATATCTTCCTGAAACACTTTTTCATTCAAATCCACCGGCACTACCATCACTTCTTCCCCCTTTTTCTTCAAATTCAAATGTTCTCTTGCTTCCAACTCAGCATACGTATCTGTTTTATAATATTCCAGTAAATATTTCAACTCCTCATTCTTTTGCGCAATCTTTTTATTCTCGGACTCAACCTTAACAATCTGTTTGGTTTGATAATAATTAACCAACGCTTCTTTGCCAGTCAAATAAACCATATACGCCACCACAATCATCAATACCACATTAAACAATCTCGACTTCAAAAATGACTGATAGACACCAGTATTGTTGATTACTTTTTTTACTCCTTTAGTCCGCACCGAACTACGCAATTTTCGCCGGTTGGTTTGCTTCACACTTTTCATCACCCCATCCAACCAACCACCTTTTTTTTCTTGCTTCGGCTTGCGTTTTCGCCCTACTTTTTTACCAAGCCAACTAAACATATTTTGCACAAAAAAACATTACAATTTATAGATACCTACTCGAATTCTCACCTTACTATTATCTTCTTTTGAAATATCTACACCTGTATAATAATACTTCAAAATCCAATCATACGATTTTCCATCATTTTCTGCAAAGGCCCTCGCTCCCGAACCGCTCATCCCCACACCATGTCCCAATAATGTTTTTCCTTCATTGTACGGGTCAGCTACTGACTTACACCATGGATAATTGTCACCGTTGCCCCACACTTCGTCCCAACTTCTTGTCCGACCATCACTTTGGGAAAAATATGGCGTCACCGCTACTTTTCCATTATACGTTACAATCTTTCCCGCTGTTGCCTCCACCGCCTCCGCTACATTTGGATTTCTTATTTCAAATCCGTATCCTCGATACACTTGGTCATCACCGTTACCATTCACACTATTATACAAATCAACGAAATTTTCCGGATGCCGCCCCCCACGATTTTTATGATAAGTTACATACGTTCTTTCCGCCACCGCCATTGTTTTCAAATATTCACTCGCTGCATCATTACTAGTTTCAGCCATTCCTGCCAGATAACTTTCCATTGGCAACTCATTAATAATCCAAATTTGATCAGTCGCGTCCGAATATCTTATTTCAATCGTGTCTCGAAACATATTGTCATTCAAACTGGTATTCCATGACTTAATATCATTATATGAATCAACTCGCAGAATTGCCCCATCTTTGGCCCGTAATTGCACATAATCCGGCACTTCAAAATATTTGCCATCTGCCCAAACCTGGTATTTTCCGTCATAATACAAAGCCACCTGATTGCCACTATCAACTGTCTCGATTAATTGATTTGTATAAGCATTATATATATCAAAAGTTCCATCGCTACTCACTTTCGCTGCTCCTGAATTTATTTCCGGAACATTACCATTATCGCTATCGCTATCATTTGAATCATTGTCAACCACTTCCACCTGCCAAAACACCCCGTCATCATTTAACCAAGCGACATTCTCAGCTACTGGTCGAAAATACTCTTTATACGTCCCCACTTCATTTGGCGCTTTTATTTGAAAAGAAAATTTTGCCACTTCTCCAGTCTGCACATTAGCTTGAACCATTTTCAACCGATGATCATTGATCCAGTCATCACCGACAAATAAACTAGTGCGATCAATCGGATTGGACGTTCCCAAACGAACCGCATAGTCGCCATTTTGATACCAAGTCGCCTGCCCGGTGTTTTCAAACTCCACCCAAACGTCTTTAGTCTCACCCGGTTTCAATTGAATATAATCACTTTGTGCTTTCCATTTTGAACTATACATCCAGGCCTCTGGTAACACACAATTATCGTTAGTTACTAAATCATCTCGGCTCATGCACATGTCTTCAAAATCAACCGACCCGCTCACCCTGAATTCCCAATACACTCCTTGATCATTCAACCATGCTACATTCTCCACCACCGGTCGAAAATACTCTCGATACACCCCACTTTGACTCGGCGCTTTGACTTGAAAAACAAATTTTCCCACCTGTCCCGGTTGTACCACGTCTTGCTGCATTTCTATCCGATTGTCGGTCAACCAACTATCTTGAACAAAAAATTGACTCGCTCGATCCAACTTGTTTGCTGTACCCAAATGGATTGCATTATCACCATCTTTATACCAATTGGCACCGCCGGTATTTTCAAATTCCACCCATACTTCCCCGACTTGTCCGGCCGTCAAATTCAAGTATTCGCTTTGACTCTTCCAGTTAGAAGCATAATCAGCCGCTTGCAACACATTCAAACCCACACCACTCATTGTCCACGCTATCATCGACAACGCCCAAGCTGTTTTTATTAAACACCGCCCATAATTATTTATCATTTATTTTTTTAACTAAAAATAATATTTACTAAATCAATTTTAACAAAATCTACATAAAATTAGCATTAAAAAAAATCCATCGGATTATTTTCCAATGGATTTTTTTATCAACGACATCACTCAAACTTACAAAAATTTCTTTTTGGCACTTGTTTTTACTCTCACTTCCACCACCTCGGCCATTTTACCCGCCACCAGTCCTCCACAAAATCTGGCAAACAATTGTCTGATTTCATCAGCAATAATTCCCGGCTTATTTTCTTCTGCTATATATTTCAAAATCCCATTATTGTCGATGCTTGCCACCAAATCTCCCAGCCAAATATATTTGCCCATCAACATTTCTTCCACGTTCAAACAATTTCCATCCAAACTCCATACACTCACTCGTACCAATTCGCTTGGGTTTTTTGTTTTCTCTTCATTAAAGCTAAACCACTTCATCCCGCATTCATTCAATTCCGCCTCAAAATAATCGTCCAACAACATATCAACTTCCACTAACTCTGCTCTAATCAAATCTATCATTTGATTTTGAAATTTTTTGTTTTTTGCTTTTAATTTTATTTTCATACTTATTTTCTTATGTCTTTTTTATTTTGACTTCATATTACTTGTTTCTTACTACTTACTACTTGCTACTTACTTCTTACTTCTTATTTCTTACCTCACTACTACTTCCCACCAAATATCTGTATCAGACAACCAACCGACATTTTCCACTACCGGTCGAAAATACTCTCGATACACTCCCGGTTCATCCGGCGCCGTTACCACCACTTCAAATCTTGCCGTCTCTCCCGGATTTACCATGGTTTTTTTCATATTAGCCGCCCGATTCTCACTCACCCAATAATCCTTCGAATACAAAATGCCGGCATGATCCATCTCATTGCTCGTTCCCAATCTCACCGGATTGTCACCGCTATTTCGCCAGACGGTATTACCGGTATTTTTTAATTCCACCCATGTTCTGGTTTTTTTACCGGCCGTCAACTCTACCTGTCGATCACTAATATTTACCAACTCGGCACTATTTTGCCCATCCTGTATTGTTACTTCTATATATATTCCCAAATCATTCATCCAGGTCACCCCCTCCACCACCGGTCGAAAATATTCTCGATATACTCCCGACTTATCGACTCCTTTCATGCTAAATCGAAAACGGGCCGTTTCCCCCGGTTCCACTTTGGCCTGTACCATCTGAATTCGATTATCGGCAATCCAACCACTACCAGTTACAAAACCACTGTGTCGATCGTTTGGCTCCGTGGTTCCCAATCGTACCGGATATTGACCATCTCTTTGCCATGCTATTTCACCCAAATTTTTGATATCAATCCAAGCAGTCTTTTCTTCCCCAGCCACCAAAGTCAAACTATCCGACTGACCCAACCAAGTCGCCTGGTACAAAGAAGCGTTGATTAAATTATCGTCAACTGTATTTTGTTCTTGATTGTTATTATTGTTATTATTGTTATTATTATTTTCATTTTCACTTACATTATTTTGCTCACTATTATTAATAGAAACTGCAAAATTGGTTCCCTCCATTATCCCGTTTGGCCCGAGCAAAGCAAAACTTTCATCATAATTTCCATTATCATCTATTCCCTTCAAACTCAATTTGAATACCACTTCTTCGTCAGGCATCACTGTTTTTTTGGCCACCGACCCAACCACTTGAGTTGATTGCCAATCATCAGCAGCAAAACCACTATTTCGTGGGTATGGATCGACCGGTACTACTTTTATTCCATCTTCAGCAAACCACGCCGCGTCACCACTATTTTTAAAACTCACATTTATTTCCGCAGTTTGTCCATTTGCCAAATCAACCGCATTATCCGATTGTCCAACATACTGTCCTGCATATTCTTTAGGCAACACTTCTCCCATTCCGCTTTTGGCTGCACTAGCCGCATCGGCTAACATTCCATACAAGACATCTCCGGGACATTCAGTCGAATTTACATCTCGGTGACCGGCCACTACCGGAATATTTTTATCTTCAAAATTATGATTTGCTGTCAAATCAATCCCGGTTTGGTCCGCAATATATCCCAACAAATTAATCAAACCCGACAACATATTTCCCGAAGGCGCGCTTTCATTATAATTACCAATTAAAGCAATACCCACACTTCCGTGATTA
>Ga0116156_10002160_pt1 | contig 18069 bp, 11 predicted proteins | sample AD_UKC045_MetaG_FD_89891 | JGI IMG/M metagenome (GOLD analysis project Ga0116156, IMG submission 89891) | Active sludge microbial communities of municipal wastewater-treating anaerobic digesters from USA - AD_UKC045_MetaG | ecosystem: Engineered > Bioreactor > Anaerobic > Digestate | place: USA... | reverse complement strand
TCTGAAGACCCCGCCAACACCCCACGACGCCACCCACGAAGAGCCGATGGGCCGCGCCACCTTCACGGCGTTCACCAACGCCACAGAAGATGACTGGCAGAAGATCGTCGCCGCTAACTCGGTGTTCGCCAAAAGTCATGTCGACCGGATCGTCACCCACCTCAACCTGCTGAAAGGCGATTGCGGCGGCTTCCCGATCGACCGACTGGAGCACTCGCTGCAGACCGCGACGCGCGCCTTCAAGGCCGGCATGGACGAGGAGTACGTCGTCTGTGCCCTGCTGCACGACATCGGCGACACGCTGGGCGTGTTCAACCATCCGGACATTGCCGCAGCGATCCTGAAGCCGTTCGTCTCCGAGCAGAACCTCTGGATGGTCGAGAACCACGGGATCTTCCAGGGCTACTATTTCTGGCATCACATCGGCCTCGACCGCGATGCGCGCGAAAAATTCCGCGGCCACCCGGCGTTCGAATACACGGCGCAGTTCTGCCACCTCTATGACCAGCCGGCGTTTGACGGCGCGTACGAGTCGATGCCGCTCGACGCCTTCGTGCCGATGATGCGCCGCGTCATGTCGAAGCCAAAGAAATCGATCTACCTTAAAAAGCAGGGCGAGGTTGCCTGGTAGCTTTGGGACAATCAGGCGTTGGCGCCGGGGTGTCGCTGCTGCTCCATTAATTAGTGTGCTGCGGCTCGGTTTTCTCTCAATTAGCAGCCCGGCGCCGCAACCTTCATGCTTGAGCGGCTCGTCCGCGCTGATAGATTTCTGCGCGGGGAGACGCACACATTGAGGTTCTGCTGATGCGAATTCGCTTCGCCGCAATCGCGACCTTGGCTGCTGCAACGTTCGCGGCGGGCACGGCGGCGCTGGCCGATGAAGGCATGTGGACGTTCGACAACTTCCCCTCAGCGAGGGTGAAGCAGCTCTACGGTTTTGCCCCGGACCAGAAATATCTCGACCGCGTCCGCAAGGCGTCTGTGCGGCTGGATGTTGGCTGCTCTGGTTCCGTCGTCTCGAAAGACGGGCTGGTGCTGACCAACCGCCACTGTGTCTCCGATTGCGAGGCCGATCTCTCAAGCCCCGGCCATGACTATGTGCGCGATGGCTTCTTCACGATGGCGCGCAAGGACGAAAAGATCTGCCCCGGCGCAGGCGCGTCCATCCTGCAATCGATGACCGACGTGACGCAGCGCGTGCAGAAGGTCGAAGCCGGCCCGGCGCGCGCGGCGGAGATTGATGCAATCGAAACTGAAGCCTGCGGCGAGAACCGGCAGAAGCTCTGCCAGGTCGTGACCCTCTATCGCGGCGGTCAATACCAGCTCTACGTGTACGACCGGTACGACGACGTGCGCATTGCATTCGCGCCGGAGCTTCAGGCCGCATCATTCGGCGGCGATCCGGATAACTTCAACTTCCCGCGCTACGCACTCGATATGGCGCTGGTGCGTCTCTATCGCGACGGCAAGCCCGCGACGTTCACCGATCCGCTGAAGCTGGATACGGCGGGCCCGAAAGCTGGCGACGTTCTGCTTGTCTCGAGCCACCCCGGCACGACCGAGCGCCTGCTGACCAATGCGCAGCTGGAGTTCCAGCGCGACCAGTTTCTGCCGTGGCGTCTCGAATACACAGCGCAGCTGCGCGGCGAGATGCTGGCGGAATCGACCAAGGGGGAGGAAGAAGCGCGCCAGATCAGCGAGACGCTTGAGAATGTCGAGAACACGCTGAAGGTCATCAAGGGTCAGCGCGGCGCGCTGGTCGAGCCAAGTTTCTTCGCTGTCAAAGTTGCGGAAGAGAAGAAGCTGCGCGACGCGCTCATCGCCCGCGCTGATCTGCGCTCCAAATTCGGCGACCCGTTCACCGACCTCGCGACGGCCGTGGCGGCGCAGAAGCAGAGCTTCCTGCCTTACCAGATGCTGGAAGTCCGCTACGGCGCAGGCTCCGTCCTGATGACCGATGCGCGTGCGCTCGTGCGTGCTGCGGCAGAGCAGGGGAAGCCAGAGAGCGAGCGCCTGCCGGAATTCACCGCCTCGCGCATGGCTGTACTGAAGCAAACCCTGCTGGCTGAGACGCCGATCCATCCTGTGCTCGAAAAGCTGCAGATCGCCTTCTGGCTGGACAAGACACGCGAATATCTCGGGCCGGATCATCCTGCGGTGAAGGCGCTGTTCGGATCGCGCACCTCCGCGCAGATCGCGGCTGAGATCGTGACATCGAGCCAGGTCGGGGATACCGCGTTCCGCAAACGCATCTGGGAAACGCCCGCGCTCGCCGCCAGCTCCAACGATCCCGCGCTGGCGCTGGTGAAGAAGGCCGATGATGCGGCGCACGCCGTCCGCGCAAAGTACGAGGCGGTGGTCACCAGGCCCACCCTGACTGCCACCGAGAAGGTCGCCGGCCTCCGCTTCGCCCTCCTCGGCAAGGAAATCTACCCGGACGCCACCTTCACCCTGCGGATGAGCTATGGCGTGGTTAAGGGCTGGACCGATCCCGTCCATGGCGAGATCAAGCCGTTCACCTATGTTTCCGGCCTCTGGGATCGCGCGACGGGTGCATTCCCGTTCAATCTCGCCCCGCGCTGGATAAATGGGCAGAGCAAACTGCCGGGAGCCACCCAGTTCAACTTCGTCTCGACCAATGACGTGGTTGGGGGTAGTTCAGGCTCGCCGGCGTTGAACAAGGAAGGCCGCATCGTGGGCCTCGTCTTCGACGGCAATATCCATTCGACGGGCGGCGCCTATGGCTACGATCCGGCCCTCAACAGGACGGTGTCGGTTTCCAGCCAGATGATCATCGAGGCGTTGCGGAAGATCTACGGCGCAGCCGCGCTCGCAGACGAAATGCAGAAGTAAGTTAGGCCAGGGCAGGCGGGGCACGACATGGAATACGGCTGGGACAACGCACGGGCCTTCCTTGGCCTGTTCGTCATCACCGGGATCGCTTGGCTCCTGTCGGAGAACAAGAAGAAGTTCCCGTGGAAGATCGTCGTGGGCGCGACGGTCATGATGTACGCCTTCACGTTGCTGCTGTTCGGCGTGCCGATCATCCGTGCGGGCCTTGATGGCATCAACAACGGCATCAACGTGCTGATCGCTGCGACGCGCGAGGGCACGGCCTTCGTGTTCGGTCCGGTCATCGGCGATCAGGCGAAGTGGGAACAACTCGTCGGCGCCCCCGGCCCGATCTTCATCTTCCAGCTCCTGCCGCTGATCATCGTCATCGGGTCGCTCTCGGCGATCCTGTGGCATTGGGGCATTCTGAAAGTCATCACCAACGCCTTCGCTTTCGTCTTCCAGCGCACCATGGGCATGGGCGGCCCGACCAGCCTCTCCGTCGCCGCCAACATCTTCATGGGCCAGACGGAAGCGCCGCTGCTCATCAAGCCGTACCTGAAAGTCATGACGCGATCGGAACTGCTGATCGTCATGGCGACCGGCTTTGCCACCATCGCCGGCTCTGTCCTTGTGGTCTACGTCACGCTGCTGCGCGACACGCTGCCGGCCGTTGCGGCCCACCTGATCACGGTCTCGATCATCGCATCGCCCGCAGCTGTTGCGCTGGCCATGGTGATGATCCCGGAGACGGAAGAAACCTCGAAGTCGACTGGCGAGACCGATTTCAAATACCACTCGACCATGGATGCCTTCGCCACTGGCGCAACGGATGGCATCGCCATCATCTGGAACATCGCGACGATGCTGATCGCGGCGCTGGCGCTGGTCTATATCGCCAACGCCTGCCTCGGCGCGATCCCGATCGACTTCGGCGGCCAGCGTCTCAGCCTCGACATGATCCTCGGCTGGATGTTCGCACCGCTGATGTACATGGCCGGCGTGCCAATGGACGAGGCCGCCAAGGCCGGCACCTTCGTCGGCCAGAAAACGGTGTTTACCGAGTTTGTCGCCTTCATCAATCTCGGCGCGCTTCCCGCCGCCGAAATGACCGAGCGCACGCGCACCATCGTTACCTACGCGATCTGCGGCTTCGCCAACTTCGGCTCGATGGGCATCCTGATCGGCGGCCTGTCGATCATGGCGCCGGAGCGCCGCCCCGACTTCCTGTCGCTCGCCTGGAAGACGCTCTTCTCGGGCACGCTGGCCACCATCATGGCCGCCGCAGTCGTGGCTTCGCTGCCGTATTCGCTGTTCGAAACGGCCAACGAACCCGTGCCGCCAGCAGCGGTTACTCAACCCGCTGATGTGTTGCCGCAGCCTGCGCCCCCGCCGGTTACGGACGCAGCTCCCGCTCCGGCCCCTTCAAGCCCGATCACAACTCCGGCGCCAGCCCCTGAAACCGCTCCGGCCCAGCCAACTCAGCAAACCCCGTAGTTTCCCAGCACTAGCGGACCCTGCGGAAAGGCGTAAGAAACGGCGCAAGGCGAAAGCGATTGCTTCGCCGGCGTGCAGCTTGTCTGTCCATCAGGCGCCAAAGAGCGCTGGTCTGATACGGAGGAATACGTGCGGGGATCTTACTCAGCCGCGAGCTGGCTCGCGCTCGCGACAGCCATGGCCGCTTTCTCGTCGCCGGCTCTCGCTCAACAGGCGCCGACACGCGTCATCCTCGAAGGCCAGACAGGTAGCGCAGGCGATGTCGTGGTCATCTATGGCGACCGCGATTCCAATGATCCCGGCGCCTACTCGGTCATCGGTGAACAGCAGATTGCTGAGACCGCGGCCAACAATCCGGCGGAGATCCTCAACCAGATTCCGGGCGTGAACATCCAGATGAACTCCGGCCAGGAGTTGCTTGTCGCCATCCGCTCGCCGGTGCTTCCGGCTGGTGCAGGGCAGGGCTCGTTCCTGATCCTCGAGAACGGCATCCCGACCCGCGCGCCCGCCTTCGGCAACGTCAACGCGCTGTTCGAAGTTCACCACGAAACCGCTGAAGCGATCGAAGTCGTGCGTGGGCCGGGCTCGGTGCGCTATGGCTCCAACGCCGTTCACGGCCTGATGAACTTCATCGACCCCGAGCCCGGCGCACAGCAGGGCCAGACGCTGACCCTGAGCGCCAACTCGCTGCAGCGCTTCCGCGCCGATGCGACCGCCAACTTCAAGACGGGCGACGTCGCCAACTGGGTCGGCCTGTCGCTGATGGACGATGGCGGCTGGCGCGATGCTTCCGGCGTTGAGCAGCAGAAGCTGACCGTGCGTTCGAAATTCGGCGGCGAAACGTGGAATGCCGTCGCAACGCTCGCCGCGATCAACCTCAACCAGGAAACAGCAGGCTTCATTCAGGGCCCCAAGGCCTACCGGAACCTTGACGTCTCCAAGACCAACCCGAACCCGGAAGCCTACCGCGACGCATGGGCCGCACGCGCCAATGTGCGCTTTGAAACCAATATCGGCGACGGCCAGCTGACCGTGACGCCGTTCGCGATCACGCAGCGCATGATCTTCATCCAGCACTTCCTGCCGGACCAATCCACCGAGAAGAACGGCCATGACTCGCTGGGCCTGAACGCCCGCTATGATTTCGGCCCGGACAATTTCCGCTGGGCGGTCGGCGCTGATGTCCAATACGCCGATGGCTTCCTGAAAGAGATCCAGACGCGCCCGAGCTTCGGCGCGATCATCGGCGGCAGCCCGACTTTCCCGCGCGGCATCCACTACGACTATGAAGTCGAGACGATGACGACTGCGCTCTACGCCGAACTCGACTGGGAGTTCGTGAAGGACTGGAGCCTGCTCGCAGGCGTTCGCGGCGAGACGCACAACTATGACTACGTCACGCACAAGGCGCCGGGCACAACCGGCCGCTTCCGCGTCGCACCGAGCCGCGAGGACGATTTCGATTTCGTCACGCCGAAGCTGGGCCTGACCTATTCCGGCTTCGACAACCTGATCCTGTACGCCAACTACGCCCGTGGCGCGCGCGCACCGCAAACGTCAGACCAGTACCGCCTGCAGAACCTGCAGACGATCCAGAAGCTCGATGTCGAGAATATCGACAGCTACGAAGCAGGCGCACGCGGCAAACTTGGCGGCGTCGACTTCGACGTGGCTCTCTACTCGATGAAGAAGCGTCACTTCTTCTTCCGCGACAGCGATGGTCTCAATGTTCCCGATGGCGCAACCGACCATGTCGGCATCGAGGCCTCGCTGGCCGGTGAGATTGGCGAGTTCGGTGGCGGCAAGTTCCTGTGGAACGGCAACGTCGCCTGGTCGGACCAGACCTACGCCTTCACCCGCAACGTCGTCGCTGCCGCCGAAGACATCTTCGATGGCGACCAGATCGACACGGCCCCGGAATGGCTGGCTGACGCCGGCATCGGCTGGCAGAGCCAGCAATTCTCGCTGTTCCTCACGGGCGAGTATGTCGGCAAATACTTCACCAACGCCGCCAACACTGCGACCTATGGTGGCCACACGCTGGCTCACCTGCGCGCCAGCTGGCGATTCTCGCCCGACTTCGAGGCCTTCGGCATCATCCGCAACCTCACCGATCAGCGCTATGCCGACCGGGCTGACTTCGCCTCCGGGGCGGATCGTTACTTCCCGGGCGAGCCGATCAACCTCACGGTTGGCGTGCGGGTGCGCCGTTAGCGCAAGAAACGACTGGTTAACGGCCTGAGTGATTGGGTTTTCCTCAGGCCGTTCGCTATTCGCGCGCTCCGGCTTGCACAATCATGCCTGCGTCGTTTATCTCGCAGCGCAACACTACGGGGCCGTACCCATGAAGGATATCGTCGAAGCGCTGGAGAAGAAGCGTGAGTCTGCCCGCCTTGGCGGCGGACAGAAGCGCATCGACGCCCAGCATGCCAAAGGCAAGCTGACCGCTCGCGAGCGGATCGCCTTGCTGCTCGACGAAGGCTCCTTCGAAGAGTGGGATATGTTCGTGGAGCACCGTTCCCACGATTTCGGCATGGAAAACCAGCGCATTCCGGGCGACGGCGTCGTCACGGGCTGGGGCACCATCAACGGCCGCGTGGTCTACGTATTCTCGAAGGACTTCACCGTATTCGGCGGCTCGCTCTCGCGCGCCCATGCCGAAAAAATCGTGAAGGTCCAGCAGGCCGCCATGAAGAATGGCTCGCCCATCATCGGCCTGTTCGATGCCGGCGGCGCCCGCATCCAGGAGGGCGTTGAAGCCCTCGGCGGTTACGCCGACATCTTCCTCGAAAACGTCCTGTCCTCGGGCGTCATCCCGCAGATCTCCGTTATCATGGGCCCGTGCGCGGGCGGCGACGTCTATTCGCCGGCCATGACCGACTTCATCTTCATGGTGAAGGACACGTCCTACATGTACGTGACCGGTCCGGATGTCGTGAAAACCGTCACCAACGAGATCGTTTCCCACGAAGACCTCGGCGGCGCGCGCGTGCATGCTGCAAAGTCCGGCGTGGCTGACGGCGCATTCGAGAACGACATCGAGGCGCTGACGCAGATCCGCCGCCTGATCGGCTTCCTGCCGCTGTCCAACCGCGAAAAGCCGCCGACGATCCCGACCTTCGACAATCCTGAACGCGCCGAGCCGTCGCTGGATACGCTGGTCCCGACCAATCCGAACACGCCTTACGACATGAAGGAGCTGATCCAGAAGGTCGCCGACGAGGGCGACTTCTTCGAGATCGGCAAGGACTTCGGCAAGAACATCCTCACCGGTTTCGGCCGCATGGAAGGCACGACGGTCGGCTTCGTCGCCAACCAGCCGATGAGCCTCGCAGGCGTTCTCGACATCGATTCATCGCGCAAGGCCGCGCGCTTCGTGCGCTTCTGCGATTGCTTCAACATCCCGATCGTCACCTTCGTCGACGTTCCGGGCTTCATGCCGGGCACCAAGCAGGAATACGGCGGCCTCATCAAACACGGCGCGAAACTGCTGTTCGCCTATGCCGAAGCCACAGTTCCGAAAGTCACCGTCATCACGCGTAAAGCCTATGGCGGCGCCTATGACGTCATGAGCTCGAAACACCTGCGCGGCGACGTCAACTTCGCCTGGCCCACCGCCGAAATCGCGGTCATGGGCGCCAAGGGCGCTGTCGAGATCATCTTCCGCGCCGATGCGGGCGACGCTGAAAAGCTCGCCGCCAAGACGAAGGAATACCAGGATCGCTTCGCCAACCCGTATGTCGCCGCCTCGCGTGGCTTCATCGACGACGTGATCATGCCGCACAACACGCGCAAGCGTATTGTCCGGTCCCTGCGCACGCTCAAGACCAAGAAGCTCGAAAACCCGCCCAAGAAGCACGACAACATTCCGCTGTAAGGGCGGAATGCCGGGCTGCAGAGCGCTTGCTCTGCAGCAGTCGTAACTTCGTGCCCACAGCAGGCATCGCTGCCGCTAAGCGGCAATTTCCGGGCTGGGGTGACCTCTCACAGGATTCTCGCGTCTTTGTTGCGCGGCTGGCAAAGCCCCTCACGGGTTTAGCCTTGCCCTAAGGGGCATGTCGTAGCAGCTTCCCCTCACGAGACCGTCCAAAGGGCGGCGAGGGGAGAGACGTTTCATGGAAACCGCCGCTACGGGTGCGCCCGGGAAGCATCCTGAAAAGCAGAATGGCGCGCTGGTCATCGGCGCATCCAGCGTCGGCACCATGTTCGAATGGTACGATTTCTTCCTCTACGGAGCGCTGGTCGCCAACATCAACACGCACTTCTATTCTGGCGTGAACGAGACCACCGGCTACATCCTGGCGCTCGCCACCTTCGCGGCCGGCTTCATCGTCCGCCCGTTCGGCGCGCTCGCCTTCGGCCGCGTCGGCGACATTGTGGGGCGGAAAAACACCTTCCTCGTCACCATGATCATCATGGGCATCGCGACCTTCCTGGTCGGCCTCCTGCCCAGCGCGGCTTTCTTCGAAAGCATGGGTGCGGGTCTCGGCATCATCGCTCCGATCCTTCTCGTCAGCCTTCGCGTGCTGCAGGGTCTGGCAATCGGCGGCGAATACGGCGGCGCGGCGACTTACATCGCGGAACACTCTCCGCCGAATGCACGCGGCTTCTTCACCTCGTGGATTCAGATCACGGCCACGATCGGCCTGTTTATCTCGCTCCTCGTCATCCTCGGCGTGCGTCAGACCATGTCGCCGGAGGATTTCAACGAGTGGGGCTGGCGCATCCCGTTCTTGCTGTCGGCAGGCCTGCTGATCGTCTCCATCTGGATTCGCGTGCAGCTCAACGAGAGCCCCGTCTTCGTGAAGATGAAAGAAGAGTCCGCTCTTTCGAAAGCGCCGCTGTCGGAAGCCTTCGGCCAGTGGAAGAACGTCAAGTGGGTGCTGATCGCTCTGTTCGGCTGCGTCATGGGCCAGGCGGTGATCTGGTACACCGGCACGTTCTATGGCCTGAACTATCTCAAGCAGACGCTGCGGATGGACCCCGCCCAGGCGGATACGCTGGTCGCGATATCGCTCCTGTTCGGCACGCCGTTCTACATCTTCTTCGGCTGGCTGTCGGATCGTATCGGTCGCCGCTACCTGATCCTCGCCGGCCTTCTCGTTCCGGTCCTTACCTACTTCCCGCTCTTCCACGCGCTGACACAGAACGCCAACCCGGCGCTCTACGCCGCCGTGGATGCGTCGCCGGTCGTGGTCAGGGCAGATCCGAACGCCTGCGCCCTGCAGTTCGACCCCGTGGGCAAGAACAAGTTCGACTCGCAGTCCTGCGACGTCGCCAAGGCGCTGCTGTCCAAGGCGGGCATCAGCTACAACTCAGAGATCGTACCTGCCGGCACGCCTGCCGAAATCCACATCGGTGGTCAGGTCTACGTAGCTCCGACCGTCGAGAAAATGTCGGCTGACGAGCGCGCTTCGTCGATCGCGGCTTATAACAAGGAAGTCAGCGGCGCTCTGAAAGCTGCCGGCTACCCGGCCAACGCCGACAAAGACGCCGTCAACGCCATGATGGTGATCCTGCTGCTGTTCTTCACCCAGCTCTGCACGGCCATGGTCTACGGCCCGATGGCGGCCATGCTGGTGGAACTGTTCCCGGCCAAGGTGCGATACACCTCCATGTCGCTGCCGTATCACATCGGCAATGGCTGGTTCGGCGGCTTGCTGCCGACGATCGCGTTCGCGATTGTGGCCTCGACGGGCGATATCTATTCGGGCATCTGGTATCCCGTAATCATTGCCGGGATCACCTTCGTGGTGGCGCTGTTCTTCCTGCCGGAAACCTACAAGCGCAACATCCACCACGATGAAGGCCCTGGAGACACCAAGGGTACGTATTGACCAAACTAGGTACGCTGGTTCTGTCGCTGCCGATCCCGGGGCCTGTTCGGTCCCGGGCTGAGGCCTTGTTCAATTGCATCGAGCCGCCCAGGCACATCGGCACGGAAAAGCTGCTTGAAGCAGCAATCGCCAACTCTGCGGATGCCGTTCTGATCTCGCCCGGCGTGCCGATGAAGGCAGATGCAATCGCGAGCCTGCCTTCGAGCGTGAAGATCATCGCAACGGCCAGTGTCGGCTTCGACCACATCGACGTTGCCGCCGCCCGCGCCCGCGGCATCGAAGTCGCCACCACGCCGGATGCAACGACAGACGCCACCGCCGACACCACCATCCTCCTGATGCTAGGCGCCTCGCGCCTCACCAAGGGTCATGTCCATTCGATGGATCAGGCCTGGAGCGTGCGGAACGGCTTCTTCGATGGCCTCGGCATTGACATTACCGGCAAGACGCTCGGCATCGTCGGCATGGGCCGCATCGGCCGCGGCGTGGCGGAACGTTCCCGCGGCTTCCGCATGGAAGTGCTCTACCACAACCGCAACCGGCTCTCGCCCGAGCTTGAAAACGGCGCGCAATACTTCGCCTCGCTCGACGAGATGCTGCCGCGCTGCCAGGTGCTCAGCCTCAACCTTCCGGGCGGGCAGGGGGTGATCATGACGGCGGAGCGTTTCGCCAAACTGCCCAAGGGCGCGCTGTTCGTGAACTCCGCCCGCGGCAGCCTCGTCGACGAAGATGCGATGATTGACGCGCTGAAATCAGGCCAGCTCTTTGCCGCCGGTCTCGACGTGTTCAAGAGCGAACCGAACTACGACACGCGCATCAATGATCTGCCGAACACCTTCCTGCTGCCGCACATCGGCACGGCGACTGTCGAGTCGCGCACGCTGATGGCGAACAATGCGCTCGATAACATCGAGGCTGTGCTGTCAGGAAAGCCTGCGCCGTTCCCGGCGCCGCGCTAGTTCCAGAAGCCGTTATTGGCCGGTGCGGTCTTCTTGGCCGGGTGGCCGGCGTTGTGGGGGTGGCCCTCTTGAGCCGTCTTCCGCTTCATGCCGAACAGGCCTGCAAACCAGTCAGCGATGTCGCGCCGGATTTGCCACCAGCGGCGCAGCTCTGGCGTATTCGGGGCGTCATTCTCGCTGCGAGGCATCTGCACGTCGTTCATCCGGGGTTTGAGGCCGCGGATCAGGTCTTCCTCGATCTTGCGGCGCTCTTCTTCCGAAGAAACCCGCATCACATGGCGCTCGGTCGCACCCAGTATCCACCAGGCCTTGCCCCATTTCTCATGGCCGACCAGCCGCCCGCGCAGGTTGGCGGCCTTGCCGACATAAAGCGCCTGAAGGAAGAAGCCGAAGCGGCGGCGTACAAACACATAAATGCCGCCCGAATCGTTCGGAATGCCGTTCTTGGTCAACGCGCACCTGAACGTGTAGGTCCGCCCCGTTTCGCCTGTCCAACCGTGTCTGCCGAAAAACATCATGGGGCGCGTCCTGCCGGTCCCTGCAATAGCTGCGGATTTTTCGACCGCTACGGTTAATGGGACCTGAAAATCTTGACCCTTGATGGCGCGATGCGCCCGATCTTCGCCCAACTGGCTAGGTGAAGACGTTTTGCCGATTGCCTTGACGGAACATGCCTTTTAGTGACTTAGCCGTCACAGTTCTTGGGTCACCGGGGTTACGAATGTTCTCCAAAATCCTCATCGCAAATCGCGGGGAAATCGCGGTGCGTGTCATCAAGACCGCACGGCGCATGGGGGTGAAGACGGTCGTCGTCTATTCCGACGCCGACGCCGGCTCGATGGCGGTCGATATGGCGGATGAAGCCGTCCACATCGGCGGCTCGCCCGCAGCCCAGAGCTACCTGGTGCAAGACAAGATCGTCGACGCCGTGCGCAAGACGGGCGCAGAGGCTGTCCACCCGGGCTTCGGCTTCCTCTCGGAAAACGCCGGCTTCGCCAAGCGCCTGCAGGACGAGAAGATCGTCTTCATCGGCCCGAACCCGTACGCAATCGAAGCGATGGGCGACAAGATCACGTCAAAGAAGTTCGCCGCCGAAGCAGGCGTCAGCACGGTGCCGGGCCATATGGGCCTCATCGCCGACGCGAAGGAAGCGGTGAAGATCGCTGACTCGATCGGCTATCCGGTCATGATCAAGGCGTCGGCCGGCGGCGGCGGCAAGGGCCTGCGCATCGCCTACAACTCCGCCGAAGCCAAGGAAGGCTTCGATGGCGCCCGCGCTGAAGCCATCGCGTCGTTCGGCGACGATCGCATCTTCATTGAGAAGTTCGTCGACCAGCCGCGCCACATCGAGATCCAGGTGCTCGGCGACAAGCACGGCAACATCGTCTACCTGAACGAACGCGAGTGCTCGATCCAGCGCCGCAACCAGAAGGTCTTCGAAGAAGCGCCTTCGCCTTTCCTGAACGAAGAGACCCGCAAGGCGATGGGCGAACAGGCCGTCGCTCTGGCCAAGGCCGTCAATTACGACAGCGCCGGCACGGTCGAGTTCATCGTCGACGGCAAGCGCAACTTCTACTTCCTCGAAATGAACACTCGCCTGCAGGTCGAACACCCGGTCACCGAGCTGATCACCGGCTACGACCTCGTCGAGCAGATGCTGCGCGTCGCCGCTGGCGAGAAGCTGGCGATCAAGCAGAAAGACGTGAAGATCAACGGCTGGGCGCTCGAGTCCCGCATCTACGCGGAAGATCCCTATCGCGGCTTCCTGCCGTCGATCGGCCGCCTCAAGCGCATGAAATTCCCCGCTGAGGGCAAGCTCGACCAAGGCACCGTCCGCATCGACACGGGCGTCCGCGAAGGCGACGAGATCTCGATGTTCTACGATCCGATGATCGCCAAGCTGATCACGCACGGCAAGGATCGCGCCGACGCCATCGCCACGCATACCAAGGCGCTCGAGCGTCTTGAGATCAAAGGCATCCAGGACAACTCGCCCTTCCTCGCGGCGGTGCTCGACCAGAAACGCTTCCAGTCCGGCAACATCACCACCGGCTACATCAAGGAAGAATTCCCCGATGGCTTCCACGGCGCCGAAGCGTCCGCCGAAGTCGAGAAGGTCATCGTCGCCGCCGCGACCTACGCCAACGTCCTCATGCGCACGCGCATGGCTGGCATCTCCGGCCGCATCGAGCCCGCCCGCGCGCAACGCCGCGATTGGGTCGCGCTGGTCGGCCGCAAGCCGGTCGCCGTGAACATTGACTATGCCCAGGGCAAATCCTCGATCGAGTTCGTCGGCGGCAAGACGCACGCCATCTCGACCGACTGGGTGCCGGGCATGGGCCTGATGGAACTGGTGTTCGACAAGACCACCTACGCGCTCTCGATCGCCACCGCCGATGAAGGCTTCATCGTGCGCCGCCTCGGCGTCGAAGCCCACGTCAAAGTCTGCACGCCTGCGCAAGCCGACCTGCACACCCGTCTGCCCGTGAAACAGAAGCCCGACACCTCGAAGCTCATCATGAGCCCGATGCCCGGCCTCGTCGTCTCGGTCGCCGTCGTGGTTGGCCAGGAAGTGAAAACGGGCGAAGCGGTCTGCGTCGTCGAAGCGATGAAGATGCAGAACATCATCCGCGCTGAAGCCGATGGCGTCGTGAAGGCTGTCACCGCAGCTCCGGGCGCGGCTGTTGCCGCCGACGAAGTTCTGGTCGAACTGGCCTAGTCACGTTCCATCTTCGTGGCGGCGCCGAATGGATGAATCTGGATCGCCAGACGTCTGGCGGACCTGTCGCCAATTCACCGCCACTGGAATCGGCGGCAAAATGGCGGCCCACTGGACTTCCCCACCCAAGGCGAGCACATCGCGCCTATGGCCATTTACATCGATGCGGACGCCTGTCCCGTAAAGGAAGAGATCTACAAGGTCGCCCGCCGTCTGGCGCTCGACGTGCATGTCGTCGCCAACTCCTACATCCGCACGCCCATGGAGCCACGGATCAAGTTCGTCCTCGTCGATGCCGGCCCGGACATCGCCGACGACTGGATCGCAGAGCGCGCCACAGCGGGAGACGTCGTTGTCACCAACGATATTCCGCTCGCCGCACGCGCGTTGGAGAATGGTGCGGAAGTCATTTCGCCGACCGCCAAGGTGTTCACCTCCGACATGATCGGCTCGGCCCTCGCAACACGGGGCTTGATGGAACATCTGCGCTCGTTCGGTGAAATCACCACTGGGCCAAAGCCCTTCTCGCCCAAGGATCGCTCGGCCTTCCTGTCCGCACTCGATGCCGCCATCAATCGCGCAAAGAAGAAGACGAGCTAGCAATCGCCTTGGCGCGGCCGCGAAGTCTGGCGGCCAGCTGTCGATGCAGGAAAGCCGTCTAGCTGAACACCAGCTCCGGATCGTCCAGCTTGCCATAACGCAGCATCATCAAGTCGGCGACATAGTTCTGGTGCAGCTTCCACGGCTTGCGATCACCCTGCTTGGGGAAGCGGTCGATGGTCCGCTGGACGTATCCCGAGGAGAAATCCAGCCACGGCTCCTGCTTGGTGCCAGCCTGCAGATTGCGCGGCGTAACCGCATGCTTGCGCGTCCGGCCCATCCGCTTGATGACCCGGCAAGCGAACTCGCATGTCAGGTCACACTTCAACGTCCACGAAGCGTTGGTGTAGCCGAACACCGACACCATGTTCGGCACGCCTTCATACATCATGCCCTTGTAGGTCAGGCGCTTAGAGAGATCGACGACTTCACCATCGACTTTCACAGCCGCTCCACCCAGGAACTGCAACTCAAGCCCCGTCGCCGTCACCACAATGTCGGCCTTCAACTCCGTCCCCGAAGTCAGCTTGATCCCCGTCTCGGTGAACGTCTTGATGGTATCGGTCGCGACAGACACGCGTCGCGCATTGATCTGGTTGAACAGGTCAGCATCCGGGATCAGGCACATGCGCTGGTCCCACGGATTGTATTTCGGATTGAAGTGCTTCGAGACGGGATAGCCGGGGCCCAGCTGTTTCTGCGCCAGCTTCGCGATCAGCGCGCGCGTCTCCTGTGGCTTCGCCCGTGCGCGTTTGTAGAACAGCATGCCAAGCAACACGTTCTTCCAGCGTGTCAGCCCGTACGCCGTCTTCGCCGGCAACACCTTGCGCATGCCATTGGCGATCGCGTCCTCCGACGGCCGCGATACCACGTAGGTCGGTGATCGCTGCAGCATCGTCACATGCGCCGCCGTCTTCGCCATTTCCGGCACAATCGTCACGGCCGTCGCGCCCGATCCGATGACGACAACCTGCTTGCCCGAATGGTCCAGATTTTCCGGCCAGAGCTGCGGATGCACCAGCTGTCCCTTGAACGCGTCCATGCCGGGGAAGTCAGGCGTGTAGCCGTGTTCGTACTTGTAATACCCGCTGCACATCATGACGAAGGAGCACGTCAACTCCGACTGTGCGCCATCGACATCCGCCGAGACAGTCCAGCGCGACGTCGCCTTGGTCCACGATAATTCCGTGACGCGGTGGCGGAAGCGGATGTGCTTGTCGATGCCATTCTCGCGCGCCGTGTCCCGCACATAGTCACGGATCGATGGGCCGTCCGCGATCGCCTTCGCATGCGGCCACGGTTTGAAGTTGTAGCCGAGCGTATACATGTCGCTGTCCGACCGGATGCCGGGATAGCGGAAGAGGTCCCACGTACCGCCGATGGCGTCGCGGGCTTCGAGAATCGCAAACGTCTTCCCCGGCAGGCGCTTGGTGATGTGATACGCCGCGCCAATCCCAGATAGGCCGGCTCCCACAATCACAATGTCGACGTGCTGTGCGCCCAAGGCCCGACCTCCGCGTAGTCCCCGTGGGGCAGGGTATGACCGTATCCCCAAACTGCAATCAGGCGCTGTGATGGTGAATCGGGCCTGTGTTTGATTCTCATAATCGAGTTGTCGCTACGTCCGGCGACTGTCGGGCGAATCGAAAAAGTCGGCCTCGGGGGTGAAATCCGGTTACAATCCGCTCGTTTATGCCCCCTTTTGGATTGCAAACAGGAAATCGTGTTGCCCTTGGGCCCCGCAGGTGCGGAAAAAGCACTGCGCGCTTGGGATCGACCCACGGTTGTATGGGCAACGCAAAAAAAAGCGTGTAACGCGGGATCAGAATGCGGGGCGACCGCGTTTATGCCTCGGTGCCGGTCTCCCGACACCGGGGAATACCTTTTGACAAGGGGAACGGTAATGAAGAAAGCACTATTGTGCGCCACCGCGGCCGCCGGCCTGGTGTCTGTTGGCGCAACTGCTCATGCTCAAGATGGCTGGTATGGCGTCGGTAAAGTCGGCGCTGTGGTCGATGGCATTCAAGATGTCGACGCAACCGGCCCGAATAAAAACGGCCAAATCGATGCACTGCTGTCGCCGAAAGTCGACCCGGTGTTCAACCTCGGTATCGGTTACGGCTTTGAAGCCTTCCGCCTTGAAGGCGTGGTTGGCTATCGCAACAGCAAGATGGACGTGCCGAACACGTTCGTTGGTACCCGTCCGGCTGGTGTTGCCGGCCCGGATGGCGCTGCCTCGACCCGCGTGACGACGCTGTTCGTCAACGCGATCAAAGACTTCGACATGGGCGGCAACGTCGTCCCGTACCTCGGCGTCGGTGTTGGCGCTGCGCGCGTCGACTCGAAAGTCTCGTCGCTCTACGCCGCTCCGGGTGGTTTCCCGCGCAACGGCTTCGACGACAGCGACACGTCGTTTGCCTATAACGCCCTCGCTGGCTTCGGCATCAAGATGTCGGAACAGCTGACGGTTGATATCGGCTACACCTATACGGCCGCTCAGGACCTGTCCTGGCAGGGTCGCGATGGTGGCTATGAAGGCCGTTGGGACGAGCACGCTGTGAACGCCGGCATCCGTTGGCAGTTCGCTGCCCCGCCGCCGCCGGCTCCGCCGCCGCCGCCCCCGCCGCCGCCTCCTCCGCCCCCGCCGCCTCCGCCGCCGCCTCCTCCGCCGCCCCCGGTCACTGAGACCCAGGCTGCTCAGGCATGCTCGGCTCAGCCGGCTCCGTTCGTGGTGTACTTCGAGTGGGATCGTTCGGATCTCACCTCGGTCAACCGTGACACGATCAACGCTGCCGTCGCTCGCGCGAAGACAGGTGGTTGCTCGATCACGCTGTCGAGCGTCGAAGGCCACACCGACTCGTCGGGCGGCGCCGCTTACAACGACAAGCTCTCGGCTCGTCGTGCGGACATCGTGAAACAGGCCCTGGTTGCTGCTGGCGTCTCCGCCACCGCGATCAAGACGGAAGCACGTGGCGAATCCGACCCGGCCGAGCCGCGTCCGGATGGCGCTCGCGAGCCTCTGAACCGCCGTGCAGAAGTGCAGATCACGATCGGCCGTTAATTCGGTCAGTCGTTACAAACTGAGGAGCAGCCCGGTCGAAAGACCGGGCTGTTTCCGTTTGGGGATCAGGAAGCGGCGGCTGTTCTCGATTGGGATTTCGCGAGAGACGCCGGCTGCGCGTGCGTCTCTTCGAATTCCAGATTGAGGCCTGCGGCTTCGAGCAGTCGGTTGATTGCGCCGACGAGTTCGATTGCGCGGGGGCGGTTGTCGCCGGCGAGGTCGTGGCTGATTGCGCGGACGAGGGCGCGGAGCTGGGCGGGGCCGATGGCGGAGGCGATCTCGCGCAGATCTTCCGATGCGGTGACGCGGGCCAGGGTCGGGCCGTTGGGAGCGATTTGCGCCGGGTCGATCTCGACAAGCATGCGGGAGGCGACGCCGGTTTTTGCGCGCGTGTGCGCGAGGACGTGCTGACCCACTTCGATCTCCGCTGCGACGGCCGTACCTTTTCCGCCTTCGTATTCGCGAGGGATGCCGAGGAAGCGGAGGGGCCAGCCATAGCTGGCGATGCGTTCGGCCAGGCGATGTTCGGCCAGCATGGTGAGATGGGTGAGGCCGCGCGAGAGG
>Ga0116156_10002152_pt1 | contig 18110 bp, 23 predicted proteins | sample AD_UKC045_MetaG_FD_89891 | JGI IMG/M metagenome (GOLD analysis project Ga0116156, IMG submission 89891) | Active sludge microbial communities of municipal wastewater-treating anaerobic digesters from USA - AD_UKC045_MetaG | ecosystem: Engineered > Bioreactor > Anaerobic > Digestate | place: USA... | reverse complement strand
TCCTCGTTGACCTTGTCCTGCGCCTGCGCCAGGTTCTTCTGCGCGTTGTCGGCGGCAGCGAGGCCTTCGGCGATCTTCTGCTGGCGTTCCTCGATCGCCGACATCAGCGGCGGCCAGATGAACTTGACGGTGAACCAGATGAGGATCGCGAACGTGATCATCTGGCCCAGCAATGTCATGAAGGTCGGATTCATGTCGTACCTTGCGTGTCGAACGGGCGGCGCGATGCGCGCCCGTCAGGGGCAACGCCACGGCGGCATGCCGCGGCGCTTGAATCGCCGGTGCGCGCGACGACGGCCGCGCGCACCGTGACGCGTACCGCTTAGGCGCCGGTGGCGGCCTGCACGGCGGCCAGCAGCGGGTTCGCGAACGCGAACATCATCGCCACGCCGACGCCGATCAGGAACGCCGCGTCGATCAGGCCGGCGAGCAGGAACATGCGGCCCTGCAGCATCGGGACCAGTTCCGGCTGGCGGGCAGCGGATTCGAGGAACTTCGAGCCCATGATGCCGATGCCGAGGGCGGCGCCGAGCGCACCCAGGCCGACGATGATGCCGATGGCGACGGCGGTGAAGGCCTGGACGTTGGCAAGTGCTTCCATGGTGGATCTCCGGTTTTCAGTGCTGAGCAGTGGAAAGTGAAAGGGGTTGGAACGAGGTGAAGCGGAACGCGTGGGTCTGCAGCGGGCGGATCAGTGGTGCTCGTGGGCCATCGCCAGGTAGACGACGGTCAGCACCATGAAGATGAAGGCCTGCAGCAGGATGATCAGGATGTGGAAGATCGCCCACACCGAGTTGGCCACCAGGCCGAACGGGAAGGTGATCCAAGACATGAACAGGCCGGCGATGAGCATGAAGACCAGCTCGCCCGCGTACATGTTGCCGAACAGTCGCATGCCCAGGCTGACCGGCTTGGACAGGTACTCGACCAGGTTGAGGAACAGGTTCGGGCCCGCCAGCACGATCTTGGCGAAGGTGCCGTGCGCGTGGAACGGCGCGGTGAACAGCTCCTTGGTGAAGCCCCAGCCGCCCTTGGCCTTGATCGAATAGAAGATGATCAGGAAGAAGACGGTGATCGACATCGCGAACGTGGTGTTCACGTCGGCGGTCGGCACCCAGCGCAGGTAGGTGTGGTGCGCGGCTTCCTCGCCGGCGACCGCGGTGACCACGCCCGCGGGCAGGTCGAGCGGCAGGAGGTCCATGGCGTTCATGAAGAACACCCAGACGAAGATGGTCAGCGCCAGCGGCGCGATGAAGCGACGGTCGCCGTGGAAGGTGTCCTTGACCTGCGAGTCGACGAACTCGACCACGATCTCGACGAAGGCCTGCGCCTTGCCCGGCACGCCGGCGGTCGCCTTGCGGGCCTGCGTCCACAGCAGGAAGCTGCCCAGCAGGCCCAGCAGCAGCGCGACCATCCACGAGTCGAAGTGGAATTTCTGCCCGGCCACGTAGACCACGTTGTGGGTCAGGTGGTGGACGATGTAAGCGGTCAGGCCGCCACCGCCGGATTCGCCGCCGCTCGGTTCCAGGGCCATGCTGTTCAGGATCGCGCCTTCCAGGATCACGTACTCGCCCTCGTCGTGCTCGGCCTTGCCGCCGCGTACTTCATCGAAACCACGAATGCCGCCGCGGCCATCGCCGCACCGGCCAGCGCCGGCACTGCCGGCAACCGCCAAACCGCCATCGCCAGGTACAAGCCCGCGGCGACCACCAACCACTTCAGCGCGGTGCCGAGCAGCAAGCGCCCCAGCGCCGTGCCTGCCCCGGCCACCCCACCCCCGAACGCCCCCCAGGCCGCCAGCAGGCTGCCCAGCGCCATCGACCCGCCCCCGACCAGCGCCGCCAAGGCGGCATCCGGCCCGAGGAGGAAGCAGGCTGCGGCAGTCAGCAGCGCGGCGACAGCCTGGAAGGCCACCACCCGCAGCGCCTGCCGCCAGCCCTCGGCAGCGGAATTCAGCACGCGGAAACTTCCCGAGGAACAACCAGACATCGGTGCGGTGCCGCAGTCAGGTTGGCCGAAACGCACCAAAACCGTCCTGCGGAGCCGCAAAAGTATAGCAGGCGTGAAAAACCGGGGGCAACCGCCAAAGGCCCTTGCAAACAAGCGGAACCTTTCACGTGGGGCCTTGGTCAGAGCCCGTGCGCCGCCCCTCCTCGTCAGCTCCGGGCGTGCGTCCTGGAGCCCCGGCCCGCGCCGGGGCTTCTTTATCTTGGCCGGAATTCGAAGCCGAGTTAGCCAGGCGTCTAGGCTCGCGCATCCATGCGCTCGCCAAGTCGCACGGCCTCGGCCATCACGGCCGAGGCGCTCAAAGCCGCACAACGTGCCCTTCAAGGCACGTTGTCAGGCGCGGCTTTTCGCCTTCGGGATATAGAGGTCGGTGATCGTGCCGTCGTAGACCTCAGCGGCCATGCCCACCGACTCGCTCAGGGTGGGATGCGGGTGGATGGTGTGGCCGATATCCTCGACCTCGCAGCCCATTTCGATCGCCAACCCGAGTTCGGCGATCAGTTCGCCCGCGTGCACGCCGACGATGCCCGCGCCAATGATGCGGTGGCTGGCCTCATCGAACACCAGCTTGGTGAAGCCCTCGGTGCGCGACAGGCCGATGGCGCGCCCGGACGCCGCCCACGGGAACTTGCCCACCCCGACCTTCAGGCCCTTGGCCTTCGCCTCGGTCTCGGTGACGCCGACCCAGGCGATTTCCGGATCGGTGTAGGCCACGCTCGGGATCACCCGGGCGACCCATTCCTTCTTCTCGCCCGCCGCGACCTCGGCGGCGAGCTTGCCCTCGTGCGTGGCCTTGTGGGCGAGCATCGGCTGCCCGACCAGGTCGCCGATCGCGAAGATGTGCGGCACGTTGGTGCGCATCTGCCGGTCGACCTCGATGAAGCCGCGATCGGTCACCGCGACCCCGGCCTTGCCCGCGTCGAGCTTGCCGCCGTTCGGCGCACGCCCCACCGACACCAGCACGCGGTCGTACAGCGAGCCCGCGGGGATGCTCTCGCCCTCGAACGCGACCTCGATGCCCTTCTTGCCCGCCCTGGCCTCGACCACCTTGGTCTTGAGGTGCACGGAAACGCCCTGCTTCTTCAACCGATCCGCCAGCGGCTTGACCAGGTCGAGGTCCGCGCCCGGCATCAGCTGCGGCATGAACTCGACGACCGTCACATCGCTGCCCAGCGCGCGGTACACCGTGGCCATCTCCAGGCCGATGATGCCGCCGCCGACGACCAGCAGCGTCTTCGGTACGTCGGCCAGATTGAGAGCGTCTGTGGAATCCATCACCCGCGGGTCGTCCCACGGGAACGACGGCAGCTTCACCGGCTGCGAGCCGGCGGCGATGATGCAGTTGGCGAAGCGAAGCACCTGCGCCTTGCCGTCTTCGCCGACGATTTCGAGCTCGTTCGCCGACAGGAATTTCGCGGTGCCCTGCACGACGCGCACCTTGCGCTGCTTGGCCATGCCGGACAGGCCCTTGGTGAGCTGGCCGACGACTTTTTCCTTGTAGCTGCGCAAGGCGTCGATGTTGATCGTCGGCGTGCCGAAATCGACGCCGTAATCCTTGGCGTGCGCGGCCTGGTCGATCACCTCTGCCGCATGCAGCAGCGCCTTGGACGGGATGCAGCCGACGTTGAGGCAGACGCCACCAAGGCTCGCGTAGCGCTCGATCAGCACGGTGTCGACGCCGAGGTCGGCGCTGCGGAACGCGGCGGTGTAGCCGCCCGGACCTGCGCCCAGCACGACTGTTGCGCATTCGATGTCGGCCGCGCGACCGGACGACGAGACCGCCTGCGGCGAGGGCTTTGCTCCCTCCCCTGCGGATGCAGGGGAGGGCTGGGGTGGGGTGCTCTTCTCGCTTGGTGCAGCAGGAGCAACCCCCTCCCGACCTCCCCCTGCCTGCGCAGGGGGAGGAGAGGAACCCGCAGCGCTTTGGACAGCCGCTCCACTGTCAGAAGCCGCAATCACCGCGATCACCGCGCCTTCCGACACCGCATCGCCCAACTTCACCTTCAGCGCCTTGATCACGCCATCGGCGATCGCCGGCACTTCCATGGTGGCCTTGTCGGATTCCAGGGTGACCAGGCCCTGGTCCTTCTTCACCGTGTCGCCAACCGCGACCAGGATTTCGATGACCGGGACGTCGCCGTGGCTGCCGATGTCCGGAACCTTGCTTTCGATGTCTGCCATGGCCAGCCCCTTACAGCATGGCCCGACGCATGTCGGCCAGCAGTTGTGCGAGATAGGCGGTGAAGCGCGCGGCGGCGGCGCCGTCGATCACCCGGTGGTCGTAGCTCAGCGACAGCGGCACGATCAGGCGTGGCTGGAAGGCCTTGCCGTCCCAGACCGGCTTGGTCTCCGACTTCGACACGCCCAGGATCGCGACTTCCGGCGCATTGATGATCGGGGTGAACGCGGTGCCGCCGATGCCGCCCAGCGAACTGATGGTGAAGCAGCCGCCCTGCATCTGCTCGGGCTTGAGCTTGCCGTCGCGCGCGGCGGCGGCGAGTTCGCCCATCTCGGCGGCGATCTGCATCACGCCCTTCTTGTCGGCGTCGCGCAGCACCGGCACCACCAAGCCGTTCGGCGTGTCCGCCGCGAAGCCGATGTTGTAGTACTGCTTGAGGACGAGGTTGTCGCCATCCAGCGAGGCGTTGAAGTTCGGGTACTTCTTCAGCGCGGCCACGCTGGCCTTGATCATGAAGGCGAGCATGGTGACCTTGCCGGCCTTGCCCGCGGCGATCGCCTTCGCGTTCTCGTTGTTGAGCGCGACGCGCAGGTCTTCCAGGTCGGTGATGTCGGCATCGTCGAACTGGGTGACGTGCGGGATCATCGCCCAGTTGCGCGCGAGGTTGGCGCCGGAAATCTTCTGGATCCGCGACAGCGGCTTGCTTTCGATCGCGCCGAACTTCGCGAAGTCGACCTTCGGCCACGGGATCAGGTTGAGGCCGCCACCGCCACCCGCGGACACCGCCGCCGGTGCCGCGGACACGCCGCCGGCCAGCGCCGACTTCACGAAATTCTGCACATCGAGCTTGCCGATGCGGCCGCCGCGCTCGCTGCCGGTCACCTGCATCAGGTCGACGCCGAGTTCGCGGGCGAACAGGCGGACCGCCGGGCTGGCGTAGGGCACCTTGTCGGGCAGCACGGCGTCGGCCTCGAAGCGCACCGGCGGCAGGCCGGCGCCCATCGGCGCGGCGGCGGGCGCCGGTACGGGCGCGGGAGGCGCGACCACGACCGGCTCGACCTTGGCGCCGGTTTCGGATGCGCTGGTCGTTGCCACGGCGGCGATCGGCTGGGCGGCAGGCGGAGGGGGCAGCACGGACGCCGGTGCAGGCGCTTCGGCGGCAACGCCGGCAGCGACTTCGATGATCGCGACCAGCGCGCCTTCGGAGAGGTTGTCGCCCAGCTTGACCTTCAGTTCCCTGACCACCCCGGCGAACGGCGACGGCACTTCCATCGTCGCCTTGTCGGACTCCAGGGTGACCAGCCCCTGGTCGACGGCGACGGTGTCGCCCACCTTGACCAGCACTTCGATGATCGGCACGTCGTCATGCCCCCCGATATCGGGGACGCGCGCTTCCTTGAGGTCGGCCATGCCGGTCTCCGTTTTCGGGTTGGGACCGTATTGTTGGCACATCCCGCGGGCAGCGACAAACCGCACTGCGGCAATTTTCCTGTTTTACCCGGCTAATTCTTTTTTTGTCCCGAAGTTGCTCGAAAGCTGCGTTTTTCGGGCCCGCCTACAGGGTATTCATCGGGGTGGAATCAGGGATGCTCGGCCTCGGCGTGCACCTTTTCGCGCCGGATGAGGTAGAGGCCACTGGCGATGATGATGGCCGCACCGAGCCAGGTGATCGCGTCCGGCAGCACGCCCCACAACGCCAGGTCGAGGGCGACGCCCCAGACCAGCGCGGTGTATTCCAGCGGTGCGATCAGCGAGGCCTCGCCCAACCGGAAGGCTTCAGTGATCGCGTACTGGCCGATCGCCCCGGCGATGCCGATGCCGCCGATGAGCCACGCGTGTTCCGCGCGCAACGGCACCCAGTCCGGCCAGGCCAGCGCACCCGCGCCCAGACCCATCAGCGCCAGCAACCAGAACGTGATCGCCTGTGTGCTGTCGGTACGGGCGAGCACGCGCACGGTGATCGCCGACACCGCGTAGCCCAGCGCCGCCACCAGCACGGCGAAACCGGCGGTGGTGAGCACGCCTTCGCCGGTCGGGCGCAGCACCACCAGCACGCCCAGCAGGCCGATGCCGATCGCGGTCCAGCGCCGCGGCCCCACGCGCTCACCGAGGATCGGCACTGACAACGCGGTGATCAACAGCGGGGCGACGAAGAAGATCGAATACGCGGTGGACAGCGGCAAGCGCTTCAGCGCATACACGAAGCTGCCCATCATCATGATGCCGAGCACCCCGCGCAGCAGGTGCAGCGGCCAACGCACCCGCACCAGCGCGCGCCAGCCCGCAGTCGACAGCGCCCAGGCCAGCACCAGCGGCAGCGAGGACACCGCGCGCAAGGTCGCCACCTGCAGGGGCGGGTAATGCGCGGACAGCGACTTCAAGCCCGCATCCATCAGCGAGAACAGCAGGATCGACACCAGCATCAGGAGCATGCCGCGGCGCGCGTGGTCGTGTGGGGTCGCCGGCTGGGGATGCATCCGGCCAGCATGCGGTAACCTGCCCGCCCCGTCACCTGTGCGTCGCCACCATGCCGTCATTCGACATCGTTTCCGAAGTGGACACCCACGAACTCACCAATGCCGTGGACCAGGCCAACCGCGAACTGTCCACGCGCTTCGACTTCAAGGGCGTGGTCGCCAGCTTCGAACTGGACGATGCCGCCATCAAGCAGTCCGCCCCCAGCGAATTCCAGTTGCAGCAGATGACCGACATCCTGCGTGCACGCCTGATCGCGCGGAAGATCGATGCGCGCTGCCTGGAGTTCGGCGACATCGAGACCAACCTGGCCGGCGCGCGGCAGACCGTCACGGTCAAGCAGGGCATCGAGCGCGAACTGGCCAAGAAACTCCAGGCCGCGATGAAGGACGCCAAGCTCAAGGTCGACTCGCAGATCAACGGCGACAAGCTGCGCGTCACCGGCAAGAAGCGCGACGACCTGCAGGCGGCGATGGCGCTGCTGCGTGCCGGCGAGTTCGGCGTGCCGCTGCAGTTCGACAACTTTCGTGATTGATCGGCTCGCGCAAGCGCTCGCCGGCCGTGATTGACTCGTGCAAACGCCGTCGCCGTGACTGACACATTCGATCCCGCGCAGATCGAAACCGACGTCCGTCGCTGGCTGGAACGCGCGGTGATCGGGCTGAACCTGTGCCCGTTCGCCAAGGCCGTCTACGTGAAAGACCAAGTGCGCATTGTCATCAGCGATGCCAGCACCGAACGCGCGCTGCTGGAAGAACTCGGCGAGGAACTCGCGCTGCTGCGCGACACGCCTGCAGAACAGGTCGACACCACCCTGCTGGTGCATCCGCAGGTACTGGGCGACTTCCTGGACTACAACGATTTCCTCGGCGACGCCGACGCGCTGGTCGAGGCGATGGACCTGGACGGCGTGCTGCAGGTCGCCAGCTTCCATCCGCAGTACCAGTTCGCCGGCAGCCAGCCCGACGATGCCGACAACCTGACCAATCGCGCCCCGTATCCGATCCTGCACCTGCTGCGCGAGGCCAGCATCGACCGTGCGGTCGCGGCCTATCCGGACCCGGACGCGATCATCGCGCGCAACATCGCCACGGTGCGCGAACTCGGTGTCGAGGGCTGGAGCAAGTTGCTCGCGGAGTGAGGGGTCAGGCCTCGCTCAATCGCGCTTCCAGCAGGCGTTGCGCATCGCCCAGCGACGCCACGATGCGATGGCCAAGCGCACGCGCGGCGTCATCCGGCTCCAGCAGGTCCGGCACCTGCACCGGTGTCATCCCGGCCGCCAGCGCAGCGCGCACGCCGGTCGGCGAATCCTCCAGCACCAGGCAACGCGCCGGCGCGATGCCGAGTTTCGACGCGGCAAGCAAGTAGACGTCCGGCGCCGGCTTCGGCGCGGCCACGTCGCTGCTGGTGGCCACCGCATGGAAATAGGGCAGCAACCCCGCCGCGGCCAGCTTGCGCATCGCCAGCGGGCGTCGGGTCGAGGTCGCCACCGCACGCGGAAGGCCACGTGCGACCAGCCAGTCGAGCAGCTCGACGATGCCCGGGCGATGGTCGATGCCGGCATCGGCCACGACGTCGTACATCGCTTCCGCACGCGCCAGCAGTTCCATGGTGGCATCCGCGCCGATGCGTTCGGCCAGCAGGCGTCGGCACAGGCCATCGCCGCCGCCGATCATCTGCAGCCACAGGCTGGCCGGCAGGTCGTGGCCGAGATCGCTGGCCGCGCGCGCCATGCAGTCGTTGATCGCGCGTTCGCTGTCCAGCATCAGACCGTCCATGTCGAACACCACCGCCTCCGGCAGGAACGGCAGCGGCGGAATCGCGACGGGCGTCATGCGGGTTCCGTGGCAAACAGCCGGTCGCGGTCGGCGGCACCCAGCGCGCGCCACTGCCCTTCCGGCAAGTCGCCCAGCGTCAGTCCGCCGATGCGTTCGCGATGCAAGGCCTGCACGTGATGGCCGATCGCCGCGAACATCCGCCGCACCTGGTGGTAGCGCCCCTCGTGCAGGACCAGGCGCGCGCGACGCGCCTCCAGCGGCTCAAGTTCCGCCGGCAGCAGCGGCGTGGTTTCGCTTTCCAGCATCAGGCTGCCGCTGGCGAACGTCGCACGCTCATCGCCGCGCAAGTCCTCGGCCAATGTCGCCACGTAGACCTTCGGCAGCTTCGATTTCGGCGAAATGATCCGGTGCAGCAACTGGCCGTCGTCGGTGAACAGCAGCAGGCCGGAGGTGTCGCGGTCCAGCCGACCGACGGTGGACAACGCCGGATTGCGCTCGCGGAACCGCGCCGGCAGCAGGTCGAACACCACGCGGCCGCGATCCTTCATCGAGCATGTGTAGCCCACCGGCTTGTTGAGCATGAGCAGCAGGCCGGGTGGCGGATCCAGCGGCTCGCCATCCACGCGCACGTTGTCGTGGTCGAGCGGATCGTCCGCGTACAGCACCTCGCCGTCCGCATCGGTGATGCGGCCCTCGCGGAACATCCACTGCACGTCCTTGCGGCTGCCATAGCCCAGGTTGGCGATGTGCTTGACCAGTTTCATTCGAACCTCGGGCATGTCGATGCCATCCATGGCGAAACGATCTGGTCTTTGGACGCCACCGCCCGGCCATCAATGGCCGTGCGTTCAAAGGCGCAGCAGCCGCCTTGAGGGCGCCTGCTAAGCACGCGCCTTCTCACCTTCGACGATCTTGAAGCCGCCGTCCTGCGCCAGCGTCTGCACCTGCGCGAAGCCTTCGCCCAGCGCGTGCTCGTAGGGCAGGTGCCGGTTGGCGACCAGCCACAGGCGGCCGCCCGGCTTCAGCGCGGTTGCTGCTGCTGCAATGAAGGCACGGCCGATGTCGGGGCGGTCGCCGCGCCCCAGCGCATGGAAGGGCGGGTTGCAGACGATGGCATCGAAGCGTTCGGACACGCCGGCGGCGACATCGTGCCAATGGCGCTGCACGGCAACCCGGGCATCCGCGAGGTTGGCTTCGGCCAACGCCAGCGCGCGCGCATCGGCTTCGTACAGGTCCAGCGACGCGACCTGCGGGCAACGCGCCAGCACCTGCATCGACAGGTAGCCCCAGCCCGCGCCCAGATCGGCCACGCGGCCGCCGAGGTCATTCGGCAGCGCCTGCGCCAGCATCGCCGAAGCGGCATCCACGCGGTCCCAGGCGAACACGCCGGGCCGGCTCAGGAAACTGCCGCCGGGCAGGTTCGGGCTGATCACCCTGCGCGGCGCATCGGCCTTCGCCCATTGCGCCAGCGTGGCGGGATCGAACATCGCATCCGGCCGTGTCCAGAACACGCGGCAATGGTGCTTGCTGATGACGCTGAGGTTGCCGGCGAGTTGCTTGAGGTCGGCCTCGCGCGATTTCGCGCCTTCGTCGTTGGCGACCGACGCGACCACGCTGCCGCCCGGCGCCACTGCGCTGCAGGCCTTGGCCAGCAGCGCACGCGCTTCCTCGCGCTGGCGCGGCGGCAGGACCAGCACCAGCGGATAGCGCGCCGCGGGCAAGGCGTCTTCGTCGATGAGTCCTACGCCGATGCGCTGCAGGCGGTCGGCTTCCGGCTTGAACGGCTGGGTGCAGGCCAGGGCCTGCAATCCGCCGCGCGCATGCAGGGCCGCGCCTTCGCGGGCGCGCAGGAACAGGGCGTCGCCCGCCGGCGGCCAGCGCAGGGCGCCTTCGGCGAAGGGATGCAGGAGGGCGTCGAGGGCGATGTCGCGATGGATGGAAGCCATGCGACAAGTGTAACGAGCCGACGCCGAGGATCAGGCGGCGCTTGCCTCGCTGGCCAGACGTCCGCGCAACAGACCGACGCCCCAGTTGCCAAGCACGCACAGCGTGGCGATGCCGCTCCAGGCCACCGCGTCCTGGCCGCCCGGCAGGACTGTCGCGAGTTCGGCCACCCAGCCGCGGCCGAACCAGGCCACGACCACTGCGGCGGAAAGCGCGAACACCAGCACCAGGCCGCGCAGCAGGCGTTGTTCCAGCACCGCGCTGAAGGTCGCCTGGGTGCGCGCCAGCGCGGCCACCCGTGACGCGAAGTCGACCGGCAAGTCCACCGACGGCGCATGGCGAAGCGCCCTGGCGATGCGCAGGTCGGTGGCATCGGCGTCGGGGTCACCGCGGCGGGCGCGCTCCTGCGCTTGCCAACGTTGCTCGTCAAGGGGGATTTCGCGGTCGTGGATGTTCATGCGGCGACTCCGATGCGCGGCGCGAGGATCTCGCGCAGTTTGTTGCGGGTGCGGAACAGGTGGCTCTTGATGGTGCCTTCGGCCAGGCCGGTGATGGTCGCGATCTCGCCGATCGGCAGTTCTTCCAGATGGTAAAGCGTGAGGATCGTGCGTTGCAGCGGCGGCAGGCGCTCGATCGCGGCATGCAGCTCGCGCTCCTCGCCGGCCTGCGCATGCGCCTCCTGCAGGTCGGTGCCGTCGCCGAGATTGTCGAGCAGGGACGGACCGTCGTCCTCGTCCATGCCTGCGCCGACATGCACATCGGCCAGCGCGATGCGCTTGCGCTCCAGGTGGCGCTTGGCCACCGAATACGCCACCTGGCCGATCCACGATTTCAGCGGGCTGTCGAAGCGGTACTGGTGCAGGTAGCGGTGCACGCGCAGGAACGCCTCCTGGCACAACTCTCGGGTGTCCTCGGGATGTCGCACCATCCGCTGCACCACGTGCCAGCACAGCCCCTGGTACTCGCGCACCAGCTGCTCGAACGCGCCCGCGCGGTTCGCGAGCACGGCTTCGACGAGGGCGCGATCGGCATCCATGGCGCATGGGATACGCCCGGGGCGGCATCGGTTGCAAGGACTTGTCGACGGATGTCCCGCTGGCGGCTGCAACCGACCCAGCGCCGGCCGTATCTCTTTGCCCGAACGGCCCGCATGGCCGGCCCGACCCACCGAGGACATCCCATGAATTTCGAACTGCTCATCCCGATCACCCTGTTCGCCTGCATCGCCTATTCGATCAAGGCGGTGGTCGACGCCCGCGTGCGCAAGCAGCTGGTGTCCAGCAATGGCGCACCCGACCTGGTCCGCAGCATCCTGGAGGGCGACGAGGTGAACCGCCGCCTGTCCTCGCTGCGCTGGGGCATCACCCTGGTCGCGCTGTCGATCGGCTTTGCGATCGTCGAGGCCGCCGGCTGGCGCGAGATCACCCCCGGCGTGATCGCGGTGCTGGTCGGCGCGGTCGGCATCGGCAACCTGGGTTCCTTCGCCGCCGCCCGCAAGCTCGGCTGAGCGGGCCGCGGCGGGTATGCTGTCGGCCCCCAAAGGCCGGCAGCATCCCGATGACCGACGCAAGCAACGCCACCACCGACACCCCGCCCGACCACCTGTCCAACGATCCGCGCAGCAAGTTCCATGACGCGGCCGTGCTGGAACGTGGCATCGGCATCCGCTTCAACGGCATGGAGCGCAACAACGTCGAGGAATACTGCATCAGCGAAGGCTGGGTGCGGATGGCGGCGGGTCGCTCCCTCGACCGTCGCGGGCAGCCGATGACGATGAAGTTCAAGGGCACGGTCGAAGCCTGGTTCCTGGACAGCGTGGCCTCCGACGAAACGCCGGCTGACTGAACGTCGCCGAACCGCGCCCGCCATCACGTTGCGGGCGCAAACTCGTCGCGTCCAGCCACCGGAGTCCTGCCATGAACCGCCTGCGCACCCTGCCCCTGCTGCTCGCCACGGTCCTCGCCCTGGGTGCCTGCGCATCCACCGGCAACACCAGCATGCTCGCGGCCGATGCGCCCCGCGCCCTGCCTGCGGCCGGCCCGGTCAGCGTCTCCTGGGAAGATCCGGCACGATTCACCGAGGTGCGCCACAGCGGCAACCGCTGGGCGGCAACCGAAGGCAACTGGCTGAACACGCTGGCCACCTACATGCGCAAGGAAGCCGAAGAAACCCTGCCCGCCGGCCATCGGCTGGAGTTGACCATCGTCGACATCAAGCGCGCCGGCCAGTACGAGCCGTGGCTGGGCCCGAACCTGCAGGACACCCGAATCATCCGCGACATGTACCCGCCGCGCATGACCCTGCGCTTCCGCGAGGTGGATGCCGACGGTACCGTGCTGGCGGAAGGCGAGCGCAAGCTGTCCGACCCGGCCTTCCTGATGAATGCCTCGCGCGTGAACGACACCGACCCGCTGCGCTACGAGAAGCGCATGGTCGACAGCTGGCTGCGCAGCGACTGGCGCACCGCTGCGCGCTGACCCATCCGAAGCGATCCTGACGAAGCCGCCGCAAGGCGGCTTTGTCGTTTCAGGCGGCGTCGCAGGCCGCCGCGCGCGCAAGCAGCACGGTGCTTTCGCGGGCGTTTGCGGTCAGTGCGGCGGCACGCTCGAATTCGACGCGTGCCTCATCCAGGCGACCGAGTTGTTGCAGCAGGTCGCCGCGCACCGCCGGCAGCGGCGCGTAGTCGCGCAGTTTCGGTTCCGCGGCCAGGCCCTCGACAATGGCCAACGCGGCCTGCGGTCCCTGCGCCTTGGCCACCGCAACCGCGCGATTGAGCTCGACCACCGGAGACGGTGCGACCTGCATCAGCCGTGCGTACAGCGCCGCGATCGCGGTCCAGTCGGTGTCGTCGAAGCGCCGCGCGCGCGCATGGCAGGCAGCCAACGCGGCTTGCAACGCATACGGGCCATCGGCACCCCCCAGGCGTTGCGCACGCACCAGCGCCTGCAGGCCACGCTGGATCTGCAGGCGATCCCAGCGCGACCGGTTCTGCTGGGGCAGCAGGATCGGCGTGCCGTCCGCCTGGGTACGCGCCGGCATGCGCGAGGCCTGCAACTCCATCAATGCCAACAGCCCCAACGCTTCGGTTTCGTTCGGCAACAGCCCGACCAGCACGCGGCCCAGCCTCAGCGCTTCCTCGCACAACGCCGGGCGCATCCAGTCATCACCGCTGGTCGCCGCATAGCCTTCGTTGAAGACCAGGTAGAGCACTTCCAGCACGGCATCCAGGCGCTCCGGCAACTCGGCCTTGCGCGGCACCTCGAACGGCACCTGCTTCTCCGCAAGCGTGCGCTTGGCACGGACGATGCGCTGCGCCACCGTGGGCTCCGGCTGCAGGAAGGCGCGGGCGATCTCCGGCGTGCTGAGTCCACCGAGCATGCGCAGGGTCAGCGCGACCCGCGACTCCATCGGCAGCAGCGGGTGGCAGCTGGTGAACAGCAGGCGCAGCAGGTCGTCGCCGATGTCGTCGTCCGCCAGCCGTTGCGCATCGTCGCCCTGCATGTCGGCTCCGTGCAATTCCAGTTCGACACCGTATTCGTCCTGCTTGCGCGCGTGCAGCTGGCGCTGGCGCACGTGGTCGATGGCGCGGTGCTTCGCCGCCGTCATCAGCCATGCCGCGGGGTTGTCCGGCACGCCCTCGCGCGGCCAGCGCTCCAACGCAACGACCAGCACGTCCTGCGCCAGCTCCTCGGCGGTGTCGATGTTGCCGGTGATGCGCGCCAGCCGGGCGAGCAGCTTCGGCGATTCCATCCGCCACAGGGCGTCGAGGCGGCGATGGACGGCGGCGGCGTTCACGCCGCCGATCTCAGCATCGCCCGCCACCACGCGCAAGTCGTGCTCAACCCATCGAATGCAGGCCGAACATGTTGCCTTCGGTGTCGAAGGCCAGGGCGATGCTGCCGTACTCCCCGATCGACATCTTGGCCTGGTGCTGCCTGCCGCCAGCCGCTTCGACGCGCCCGGCTTCCACCGCGCAATCGGCGCAGCTGAAATAGACCAGGGTGCCGCCCACGCCGGGCGAGACCCCTTCCATCTTGCACAAGGTGCCGCTCGCGCCGTGGCTCTCCATGTTCGCGGGGAAGGCCAGCATCTGGAAGCCGTCCATGCCGCCGGGCATCGGCAACGGTTCCAGGGTCACGCCGAGCACGGCTTCGTAGAAGGCGCGCGCGCGGGCCAGGTCGTCGGTGTAGATCTCGAACCAGACCACCGGGTTGGATGCATTCATCGGATTGCTCCTTGTGCAGGGCGCGGCAACGCTTGCCGCGCCACATGTGATGCGCCTGGTTCAGGCGCCGGGGAACTGCGATTCGTCCATGAAGAACACTTCCCACTGGTGTCCGTCGAGGTCGGCGATGCCGCGCTGGTACATGAAGCCCAGGTCGCGCGGCTCGGCGTACTCGACGGCGCCCTTGGCGATGGCCCTGGCCACGAAGTCGTCGACCTCGGCGCGACTGTCCAGCGAGAGCGCCAGCAAGGTTTCGGTCACGGCCTTCGCATCGGCGATGGGCTTCCTGGTGAAGGTCGCGAAGAACGATTCGACCAGCAGCATCACGCTGGTGTTGTCGTTGACGATCATGCAGGCGGCGTTCTCGTCGGTGAACATCGGGTTGAACGCAAAACCGAGCACGGTGAAGAACTCGACGGTGCGATCGAGATCCTTCACCGGCAGGTTGACGTAGAGGTTGCGGGGCATCGGATCGTCCTTGGCCTGGCGCGCGCTCAGGGCGCCGGCTTCATCAGGTTGATCATCCACGGCTGGCCGTAGCGGTCGTCGAACATGCCGAAGCGCAGCGCCCACTGGCTTTCGGCCAGCGGCATCCGCACCTGGCCGCCGTCCGACATCGCGGCGAAGATGCGCTCGGCGTCCTCGATGCTGTCCACCTCGATGTTGACCGAGGTCGTGGCCTGGCCCTCTGGATTCTCCATCGCATCCGCGCCCATGATCATGGCGCCGCCGGCGAGCAACTGGATGTTGGCGATGAAGGGCCGCATCGGCTCCGGGATGTCCGGCCCCATGTCGCCATACGTCGCGGTCGAGACGATCTCGCCACCCAGGGCCCTTGCGTAGAACGCGAAGGCCTCCTGGCATTTTCCCTCGCGGAACATCAGGTACGGAATCAGTTTCATCGGGTCGCTCCTGTCACGTGTCGGGTCAGTTGCCGAGGCGCTCGCGCAGGCGGTCTTCCTGTTCGCGCAGCTCGGGGGTGAATTCGGTACCGAAGTCCTCGGCTTCGTAGAGGGGGCGGATTTCCAGTTCGGACGGACCGGGCATCGGATTCGGGCAACGCTTGGCCCACTCGATCGCTTCGTCCATCGAACGCACCTGCCACAGCCAGAAGCCGGCGACCAGCTCGCGGGTCTCCGCGAACGGGCCGTCGATCACCCGCCGCGACGGGCCATCGAAGGCGATCCGCGTGCCGTGCGAAGTCGGCTTCAATCCCTCGCCAGCCAGCATGACCCCGGCATTGACCAGCTCCTCGTTGAACTTGCCCATGGCTTCGAACAGCTCGGCAGTCGGCATGACGCCGGCTTCGGACGCATCGGTGGCCTTCACCAGCACCATCACTTTCATCTCGCGCTCCCTGGTTGGATCGGGTGTGACTCCGCCCTTCCTGCAACACGACGGACGATGGCGACCGCGATCGACACGCCGTCGAAAAAATTTCCTGTCATCCCCAACGAAGCGGGCACGGTGGACGGCCGCTCGCATTCAGGTTGTCGCCTGCCACCTCGCCCTGCATCATCCCCCGACCGCGCCACGATCCGGAGCCCGCGATGCAATTCCTGACCCTGATCTACATCGACCCGGAACGCCTGGCCGAATTGCCGGCGGAGGAGTACGACCGGTTGATGCGCGGCTGCTTCGAGAAGGCGGATGCGCTGCGCGATGCCGGCTGCCTGCATGGCTCGCAGCAACTGCAGGATCCGGGCAGCGCGCGCACGCTGCGTGTCCGCGATGGGGTGTCGCGGATCACCGACGGCCCGTTCGCGGAAACCCGCGAGTTCCTGGCCGGCTTCAACCTGGTCGAAGCGGCCGATATCGAGGCCGCGATGGAGATCGCCCGCGCGTTCCCATGGTCGCAGTTCGGCAGCATCGAAGTCCGCCCGGTGCGCGACATGCAGGCGGTGCGCGTGCAGGTCGGCGCCCACTGACGACGCGGGAAACCCTGACCCACGCGCGGGTTGCCGGCCGACGGTCGTTCGACCCTCGCCGCACGAAGCTGGCCACGTCTCCAACGCCGACGACGTGCCATGGACCTGCGCCCCGCCCTGCTTGCCCTGCTGCTGCTCGCCTCGCAACCGGCCGCGCACGCCGCCTCGCCCCTCCGAGCGGCGCCCGCCCCGATGCTCGCCAGCCGGATCACCGACGACATCGACATCGCCGCCTGGCTGGTCAGCGAGAAACTCGACGGCGTGCGCGCACGCTGGGACGGCCGGCAGCTGGTCACCCGTGCCGGCAATCGCATCGATGCACCCGCCTGGTTCACCGCCGGCTGGCCGGCTCAGGCGATCGACGGCGAGCTTTGGATCGGGCGTGGACGCTTCCAGGACATCAGTGACCTGGTCCGCGCCCTGCGCGGCGACGCGGCGGGCTGGCGGCAGGTCCGCTTCATGGCCTTCGACCTGCCGGCATCGCCGCATGCCTTCGCCAGCCGCACGCGGGAATTGCGCGTCCTGGTGGAAGAGACAGCATCGCCGCGCCTGCAGCGCATCGCCCAGCTCCATTTCAGCGAGCGCGCGCAACTGGACGCGTGGCTGCGCTCGGTGGCGAGTGGTGGTGGCGAGGGCCTGATGCTGCACCACGCCAACGCGCATTACCGCGCCGGGCGCAGCGACCAGTTGCTGAAGTACAAGCGCTGGGACGATGCCGAGGCCCGCGTGGTCGGCTACCGCCCGGGCAAGGGCAAGTACCACGGGATGGTCGGCGCGTTGCTGGTGGAGGACGCGCATGGACGCCGCTTCGCGCTGGGCAGCGGCCTGCACGATGCCGAACGCGCCGCGCCACCCGCGATCGGCAGCACGGTCACGTTCCGCTACGACGGGCTGACCGCGAAGGGCACCCCGCGATTCGCGCGCTACCTGCGGGTACGCCGCGAGTGAGCATGCTCCGTGGCGCCTGCGGCTACTCCGGCTTGCGGTAAAGATGCACGAAGCGATCGGTCCTGCCGCGGATCGCCGGGTCGAACACGTTCTTGCTGCGGTCATCATCGGGATTCCGCAGGACCGGGATCGCCGCTTCCCACTCGAGCCCGTGCTTGCGGAAGTCGGCGATGGCGAACTGCTCGTCGATGCGGTGCAGGGCCTGCGCATCGGCGCTCCCGGTACCCTGCCTCGCGCTGTGGTCGACCACCAGCAGCACACCGCCTGGCTTCAGCGCACGTGCGACCTGGTCGAGGAACAGGCCTGCATCGACCCTCGGCCAGCCCTCCTTCTCGTCGACCCAGTACAGGTCGTGGTAGGACATCACGATCACCGCGCCATCCAGCACGCGGTCGCCCATGCCCAGCGCGTCGCTCGGCCCGACCACATGGGTCAGATTCGGGAGCCGATTGGCGGCCAGGCGCTCGGCCAGGCCCTTCTTGCCGAAATTCTCGTAACCCGGGTTGTTGACCAAGAGCACCTTGCCGCCGGGTCCGACGATGCCGGACAGGATCTCGGCGTAGTAACCCCCGCCCGAGAGGATGTCCGCCACGGTGTCGCCGCGCTTGAAGCGGGCCAGGGCCAGC
>Ga0116156_10002141_pt1 | contig 18169 bp, 18 predicted proteins | sample AD_UKC045_MetaG_FD_89891 | JGI IMG/M metagenome (GOLD analysis project Ga0116156, IMG submission 89891) | Active sludge microbial communities of municipal wastewater-treating anaerobic digesters from USA - AD_UKC045_MetaG | ecosystem: Engineered > Bioreactor > Anaerobic > Digestate | place: USA... | reverse complement strand
GAGATCACCTACTTCGGCAAGGCGTTTCTCGCCGAGGCGCTCAATCAAACCACGTCGTTTGCCGATGCGTTTGCAATGGCGAAAGACGCCGTGGCCGAATGGGAGGTCCGCGATCACGAGGAACTGCAGTCCGAACCGCAGATCGCGAGTTCGCGCAGCATCGAGGCCAAGCTCGGCAAGTGGAGCCGCGCGTTGCCGGCAGCAGCGCCGATTCCGTTCGCGCCCGCGGCCAGCACGCAACCCTGATCCGATTGCGCCGGCCCCCGTCTCAGCCGAGCAGCTTCGCCACGTCCTTGCCGATCGCTTCGGGTTTGTCGGTCGGGGCATAGCGCTTGATCACGTTTCCCTCGCGGTCGACGAGGAACTTGGTGAAATTCCATTTGATCGCACCGATGCCGAGCAAACCTGATTTTTCCTTCTTGAGCCATTCATACAGAGGGTGGGCACCGCTGCCGTTGACCTCGATCTTGGCGAACATCGGAAAGCTGACGTCATAGGTCAGGGAGCAGAAATTCCGGATCTCGGCTTCATCTCCGGGCTCCTGATGACCGAACTGGTCGCAGGGAAAACCTAGTACCTCGAACCCCTTGGCGTGGTATTCCTTCTGCAGCGCTTCCAGTCCCGTGTACTGGGGCGTGAAACCGCATTTCGAAGCCACGTTCACGATCAGCAACGCCTCGCCCTTGTACTTCGACAAGGACTGTTCGTTGCCGTCGATATCGCGCGCGGAGAAATCATAGGCTGTGGTCATGTCGGTCTCGGGACATCGGGAAGGTCGGAACTAGCGTACAGCAACGCCACGTTCGGGCAAGGTTAATGCGCGGTGGCCAGAATCGGCATTCCGTCCCAACGTCGGAGCCACACCCATGAAACGCCTGATCCACGGTCTTGTCGCGACAGCCCTGATGGGCCTTGCTGCCAGCGCTGTCGCGCAAAGCGACCCGATGTCCAACGGTTCCGGACAAGTCACCGTCCGCAGCGCCGGCACCGGCTATACGCCTTCCGGCCCGGCTCCTGATTTCAGCCAGCTCGACAACGACGGCAATGGCAGCATCGACGAAACGGAAGCGACTGGCTACAAGCTGCTTGCCAACGATTTCCGCATGGCGGACAGCAACCGCGATGGCCGCGTCTCAAAGCACGAGTACGAACGCTGGGCAGCGATGCCCTGATCGCGGCTGGCCGTTCGACGGTCAGCCCTGGCCGCTCGCGGCTTCGAGTTCCTGCCAACGTGCATAGGCGGCGTCAAGCTCGGCCTGGCTCTTGGCCATGGCCTCGTTCGCCGCGACAATGGCGTCCGCCGACTGCCGGAAGTAGGAGGGATCGTTCATCGCGGCGGTCAGTCCGGCAATCCGGATTTCCAGCGCCTCGATGACGCCCGGCAATTTTTCCAGCTCGCGCATCTCCTTGTAGGCGAGCTTGCGCCTGACCGGGACCGGAGCCAGCGGTTCCGCGGCGGTCGCAGCGGCTTCGTTGCGCGGTCGCATCGACATCGCCTGCGGTCGCTGGCGCAGCCATTCCGCATAGCCGCCCACGTATTCGCCGACCCTGCCCTCGCCTTCGAGCGCCAGCGTGCTGGTCACGACGTTGTCGAGGAACTCGCGATCGTGCGAGACCAGCAGCAGCGTGCCTGCATAGTCGACCAGCAGTTCTTCAAGCAGTTCGAGGGTCTCCACATCGAGGTCATTGGTCGGTTCGTCCATGACCAGCAGGTTCGATGGTTTCGCAAACAGGCGCGCGAGCAGGAGCCGGTTGCGCTCGCCACCCGACAGCGCCGAAATCGGCGCCCGTGCGCGTTCGGGCGTGAACAGGAAATCCTGCAGGTAGCCGATGGCGTGCTTGCGCGCGCCATTGATCTCGATGAACTCGCGTCCATCGGCGACATTGTCCAACGCGCTCATGTCCTCGCGAAGCTGCGTGCGATGCTGGTCGAAATAGGCGATCTCGAGCTGGGTGCCGATGCGCACTTCGCCGGCCTGCGGCTCCAGTTCGCCGAGCAGCAGGCGCAACAGGGTGGTCTTGCCTGATCCGTTCGGGCCAATCAGGCCGATGCGGTCGCCGCGCATGATCGTGGTCGAGAAGTCCCGGATCAGGCTGCGGCCCGGAATCGAATAGGCAATCTCATTCGCCTCGATGACCTTGCGCCCGGAATTCTGGGCGGTTCCGGCCTGCATGCGCACGTTGCCGGTCTGGTTGCGTCGCTCGCCGCGCTCACGACGCATCGCTTCGAGGCGTCGCACGCGACCTTCGTCACGCGTGCGACGTGCCTTGATGCCCTGCCGGATCCATACCTCTTCCTGGGCGAGCTTCTTGTCGAACAGCGCATTCGCCTGTGCCTCCGCATGCAGGCGTTCCTCGCGGCGACGCAGGTAGTTTTCGTAGTCGCCAGGCCAGCTCGTCAGCTTGCCGCGATCGATCTCGATGATGCGCGTGGCGAGCGAGCGCACGAAACGCCGGTCGTGGGTGATGAAGACCACGCTGCCGGCAAAATTCTTCAGGAACTCTTCAAGCCAAGCGATCGCTTCGATGTCGAGATGGTTGGTTGGCTCGTCAAGCAGCAGCACATCAGGCTCGAGGACAAGCGCGCGCGCGAGCAGGACACGTCGCTTCATGCCGCCCGACTGCGCGCGGAATTCGTCGTCCTCGGGCAGTTCCAGCTTGCCAAGCACCTAGGTCACGCGGCGGTCGAGATCCCAGCCGTTGGCCGCCTCGATGCGCGACTGCACATCGGCCAGCGCGCGCATGTCGCTGTCGTCGACGAGATGGTGGACAAGGTGATGGTATTCGGCGAGCAGCTTGCCGATATCACCGAGCGCGCCAGCCACGACGTCGAAGATCGAGCCGTCGGTGCCCTGCGGCACTTCCTGGGCCAGCCGTGCGACGACAACACCGGGCGACACGCGCACTTCACCATCATCGGGATGGATCTCGCGATCGATCAGCTTGAGCAAGGTCGATTTTCCGGCGCCGTTGCGCCCGACCACGCAGACACGCTCGCGCGGTTCCAGCGCGAATTCGACATCGTCGAGCAGCAGCGGGCCGCCGATGCTGTAGTCGAGTTTGCGCAGTTCAATCAGGGCCATGGAAGTCGCCAGCAGGAATAGAGGAGGATCGCCAGGGAAAACCGGATCCGGGATTTGGGCCAAGGCATCGCGAAACGACGCGCAAGACGGGATTGTGCATGGTCCGACTGTCGTCAATGCCAGGACTGATGGCACTGTAGACTGCATCGGCAGCGCGCAAGGCTATCGGCCTGAGGATGTCACTCAGGGCCGGCAGTACCTATCGGGGAGTCCATCATGTCGATCAGCCGACGCAATATTATCAAGTTGGGCGCCCTTGCAACTGCCCTTGGTCTTTCCGCGCGCGGAATTCGCGCCCAGACGACACAGCAATCGAGTGGAAAGTCCTTGCGCATCCTTGTCCTCGGCGGCACCGGCTTCATCGGCCCGCACCAGGTGCGCTACGCCGTCTCGCGCGGCCACCAGGTCAGCGTGTTCAATCGCGGACAACGCCAGGCCGACCTGCCGTCTGGCGTCGAGCATCTCAACGGCGACCGCGATGTCGGCAAGCTCGATGCACTGAAGGGTCGCGAGTGGGATGTCTGCATCGACAATCCGACCAGCGTGCCGTTCTGGGTGCGCGACGTCGGCCGCATCCTCAAGGGCAAGATCGGGCACTACGTTTTTGTCTCGACGATTTCGGCGTATGCCGACAACAGCCAACCTCATGCGAACGAGGATTCCGCGCTCGCGACGTACGCCGGCAAGGACGCGATGAAGGAGACGCGCGAGACGCTGAAGGCGGACATGGGCCTCTACGGACCGCTGAAGGCAGCCAGCGAACGTGAAGCAGCGCGCTGGTTTCCGGGCATCACGACGATCATCCGTCCGGGCCTGATCGTGGGTCCAGGCGATGCCACGGATCGCTTCACCTATTGGCCGGTGCGCCTCGCCCGCGGTGGCGAGGTGCTTGCTCCGGGCGACGGCAGCGATCCCGTGCAGTTCATCGATGCGCGCGATCTCGCCGAATGGATGATCCGCATCGTCGAGGCGCGCCGTTTCGGCACCTACAACGCCACTGGACCGGATTACCCGCTGAGCATGGCGGCGATGCTGCACGGTATTCGTGCAACCGGGAGCGCCGGCGCACGCCTGACCTGGGTACCGACCGATTTTCTTGAGGCACAGAAATTGTCGGCCTGGTCGGACTTGCCGGTCTGGATTCCGGCCCAGGGCGAAACGGCAGGCTTTGCCTCACGCGACAACCAACGCGCGCTCGCCGCCGGGCTGGGCTTCCGACCGCTCGCGGCGACCGCGAACGATACCCTCGCCTGGTTCGACACGTTGCCGGCGCCACGGCGATCGAAGCTGCTCGCGGGCCTCAGCGCGGAGCGAGAAGTCGAGGTGCTCGCCGCCTGGCACGCGAGCGGCAAGGGCAACCGATGAAGCTGATCGCCGGATCCCGCTCCGCCAGCAGCGGCGACGAGGCGCCGGATATCGATCCGGCAATCCGCTGCAGCCGGTGCGAGGCGACCTGCTGTCGCCTGACCGTGCATGTCATGTCCGACGATCCGACTCCCGACTACTTCATCGACCAGGACGAGCACGGGATGGACGTGATGCGCCGGCTCGATGACGGCTGGTGCACGGCGCTCGACCGCGCGACGATGCGCTGCACGATCTATTCAATGCGGCCGCTGGTCTGCCGGGACTTCGACATGGGTGGCCGCGACTGCCGTGAAGTACGCGCCAATGAGCGAGGGCTGGCCATTACCGTTGTCCAGGGCAACGCCGATCCTTGATCGGCATGCCCATCAGGGTTGCAAGCCCGAATCGGCTGCCAAATAATCCTCGCGACCTCGGGAGGCGCCTTGCGCAAACAGTTGGTGGCCTATGGCTTGTTCCTCGCGGCGGGAACCGCTGCGCTGCAGTGGCTCGACTACCAGCGCCTGGTCCGTTCGCATGCGGGCGACATCTACGTTTTCCTCATCGCGATCGCCTTCCTCGCTCTGGGCGTCTACCTCGGCGCCCGTGTTTTCGGCAAGTCGGGACACGTCGTGATCGACGGCAATCCGCGGGCCCTTGAAGCGCTGGGCATCAGCCCGCGCGAACTGGATGTGCTCAGGGAAATCGCCGCCGGTCGCTCCAACAAGGAAATCGCCGCGCGCCTGAACGTGTCGCCAAATACGGTGAAGACCCATATCGCGCGGCTGTTCGAAAAACTCGGCGCGAAGCGGCGCACCGATGCCATCAATCGCGCGAGGGAGCTCGGGATCGTCTCGTGATTGCGGGTGAATCGGGCAAAATCACCTTTTCGGGCGATTGCCGGATACCCCGACCAGAGCGCAAATAGACCGACATCCACCACGGGGAAACGCGTCATGCTCAAGCAGATTCTCAAGTTCGGCCTGATCGCCGGCCTCATCGTCGGCATTCCGTTGTCGATCCTCTGCCTCACCCTGAAGGACGAGCCACCCGCGGACTGGGGCATGGTCGTCGGCTACCTGACCATGCTCATCGCGTTCACGACGATCTTCGTCGCGATCAAGCGCCAGCGCGACATCGATCGGGGCGGCGTGATCGGCTTCTGGCCAGCCTTGGGCCTCGGCCTCGGCATCAGCCTGGTCGCCAGCATCGTTTACGTACTCGCCTGGGAAGCATCGCTCGCGATCACTGGCGTCGATTTCGCCAATACCTTCGCCAACGTGATGATCGAGCAGGAAAAAGCCAAGGGCGTCAGCGCCGAGGCACTCGCCCGGTTCACTGCCGACATGGACCAGTTCCGCATCCAGTACGCCAATCCGCTGTTTCGCATGCCGATGACGTTCGCCGAGATCTTCCCGGTTGGCCTGCTCGTATCGCTGATTTCAGCCGCCTTGCTGCGCAACAGCCGCTTTCTTGCCGCGAAACGCAGCTGACACGCAAGCAGCGCGCCATCGGGATTCGACGATCCTGTCCGCGGTGCGGGCGGTTTTTCCCGATTCGGCGCGCCGCCTGGTCCTACTTGTCGACAACCCGATTGCGGCCTGCCGCCTTCGCCTTGTACAACGCACGATCGGCCGCCTTGAGTACGTCGGATGCGTCGCCGGAATTGTTAGCACGTCGCGCCAGGCCGATACTGATCGTGACCTTTACCTCGGCAGGCGCCGCGCCGGCTGCTTTCGGGCTGCGCTTCCCAGAGGGCACTGAACGGACCGGCACGCGCAGCTTCGCGACCCGCGCACGCAGGTCCTCGCAGGCCTGGGCCGCATCGCGGGCGCGCGCTCCGGTGAACAGCAGGCAGAACTCCTCACCACCATAGCGGTACGGGTCCCCGCCACGCGTGAGTTTCAGCTGTTCGGCAATCGCCTTGAGCACGCGATCGCCGGCACCGTGCCCATGCCGGTCATTGAACGCCTTGAAGTGGTCGACGCCGATCATCGCCACTGCGTAGTCACCGCTGAGTCGGGTCAGGGCCTCATCGAGCGAACGCCGATTCGGCACCCCGGCCAGTCCGTCGACGAACGCCATGTTGTAGGAGAACAGCAGGATCGCGAACAGCGCGATCGCCCCCGCCACGGCGAGCAGATCGCTGGACGCACCCGCCTGCATCGACGGCAGCAGCGCGATGCCGCTGACCACGAGCACGAAGCTCAGCGCCGCATCCATCGGACTGCGCTGGATGATCCAGCGCACCATGCAGAACACCGCTCCGACCAGCACGAGTCCAGCCGCAACGGTTCCGCTGTTCCAGGGCAGCCAGCCCAACGGAAATGCCTCGCGCAATCCAGGCCAGATATGTGCGGGTGCCATCAGCGTCAGCCACACGGCAATCGCCAGCAAGCCGAGCAGCACGAGGTTGCGTCGCGCGCGCAATCGACGCTCCGGCATCGCTGCCGCACCCAGCAGCAGGCAAGGTGCAAACATGCGTGCGGCCTCCATGCCGCGCTCGACGGGCAAGACATGGCCGAACCCTCCGAGCGCCAGCGAGGCGCAAGTCAGGATCGCGAGAACCATCACCGCGCGATTGCGGTGGAAACCGAGTGCCAGCAGCAATGCGATCGCGTTGAGCAACGGCGCCGCGAGCTGCGGCCAGGATGGCGTCGTGATCACCTCGAAGTATCTCCCTGGATCATTCCTGGAAACGTCGTCCGCAAGATTGCACGTGCAAGCGACGCGCCTCAGCGCATCAACTCGTAAGGTCCGCCGCGCGTCAGTGCGCGCTGGTACGCCGGGCGGGCATGGATGCGGGCCAACCAGTCGGACAGGTGCGACTGCTTGCCGCCGAGCCCGCCGCGCGCGGCAAAAGCCTCGACCGGGAAACTCATCTGGATGTCTGCAGCCGTGAATTCCGCGCCCGCGAACCAGTCACGATCCTCGAGTTCGCTTTCCAGAAAGGCGCGATGCTGGTTGAGCTGAGGCGCGATGAAGGTGCCCAGTACCTTGTCGGCAATGGCCTTGGCGATCGGCCGCGCGAAGAACGGCATCGGTTGCTTCGGAATACGCGAGAACACCAGGCTCATCAGCAAGGGCGGCATCGCCGAACCCTCGGCGTAATGCAGCCAGTAGTTATAGCGCCGCTGCTCCGGCGTGCCGTGGGCCGGCTTGAGCCTGCCCTTGCCGTAACGATCGACGAGATACTCGACGATCGCACCCGATTCCGCGACGCCGACCTCGCCGTCGGTGATCACCGGCGACTTGCCGAGCGGATGCACCTTGCGCAGTTCCGGTGGTGCCAGCATGGTCTTCGCATCGCGCTGATAGCGGATCACCTCGTAATCGAGGCCCAACTCCTCAAGCAGCCACAGCACGCGTTGCGAACGGGAATTGTTGAGGTGGTGAACGGAGATCATGGCGGTCCTTGTTGTCCGATCGATCGCAGTCGCTGCCGCGAAGCATGTCCGTTGAATGGCGGACGTGGCAAGCTTGTTCTTCACCGAAACACCCGGACTGGCGGACAATCGCGCCAATCGTCGGTCCCATTCGGCAATCCGCCCAATCCGCGTCCCGCATGTGCTGAATCATGTCCTCCCATCGATACTTCCAGCTTGACGTATTCAGCCATCGCCCGGGCGGCGGCAATCCGCTCGGCGTGGTGGTCGGCGCCGATGACTGGAGCGACGCCGCGATGCAGGCGTTCGCCGCCTGGACCGACATCGTCGAGACGACCTTCCTGCTTGCTCCGACCACGAGCGATGCGAGCTATCGCCTGCGCATCTTCACGCCGACGCGCGAGATCGCGTTCGCCGGACATCCGTCGATCGGTAGCGCGCACGTGGCCCTGGTGTCGGGCTTCGCCAGGCCGATCGACAATCTCCTGATGCAGGAATGCCTGGCCGGCGTGCTGCCGATCCGCATCGAGGGCGTGTCTGCGCAGCGTCGCCTGTTCATCAAGGCACCGAAGGCCAGCGTTCTGAAAACCGGCGTCGAACCGAACAGCCTGCTCGCCGCCACGCTCGGCAAGGTCAGACTCGGGCGACTTCCACCGGCCTTCGTCGAAGGCGGCCGACGCTGGTGGCTGGCTGAACTTGCGGAGGTGTCGGCGTTGCGCGCATGGCAGCCCGATCACGCCTCGATCAGGAAGATCGCGCTGGACAGCGACAGCCTCGGGCTGTGCGTTTTCGCGCGCAGCAGTGAACCCGGCCATGACATCGTGCTCAGGGCGTTTCCAGCCGGCGTCGGGATCGTCGAGGATCCTGCCTCAGGTGCCGCGAATGGCCTGGTAGCGGCCTATATCGCGGCGGCCGAACCCGAGGGGCCGCTCGCACGTGGCTACACGGTCAGCCAGGGACGCGAGATGGGCCACGATGCCGAATTGATCCTGCGCATCGAGGCCGATGCGACGATCTGGGTCGGCGGACAGACCCAGACCGTGATCAGCGGCGAAGTGGATTGGCCGACGCGCGATTCGACCTGACTGCATCGGCCATGCTCCTTCGTTCGCCGCCCGCGCTTTCAGGCCCGGTGTGATGCGCATGGAGCGACAAGGTGGATCGCCGACCCGCGACGCCTGAAGCCGCATCCTGCGCCGAGGGGATCAAGGATCGGTCGACCCGGCTCAGCGCCGACCATGGTCGAGCCAGATCTCCAGACCTTGCGCATTCAATTCGATATCCGAGGACAGCAGCTCGCGCATGTGTCCACGCGACATCATGCAACCATGCGCCTCGGCACGACCCAGATAGAGATCCGCGAGTTCGTCCTTGATGCGCTCGTGGCGTTCCGCGACACCGTACATCGATTCGGCGATCACGACCATCGCATCGATCTGTTCGAACAGGTCGCGACCGAGTCGCTCCACATCGACGACCCGGCTGTAATGGGTCAGATACATCGCCTCGGGCTTGAACAGCAGCATGCGCGCGATCGATCCCTTGAGGGCAACCGGGTCGAACTGCACGGGCGTCGTCGTCGGCAGGATGAAGGCGCCATTCTCCGAATCGAATTCGCGATAGGAAAGACCGAACGTGTCGCCGGGGAAGAATGAACGGCTGCGCGCATCCCACACGCAGAAATGGTGGCGCGCATGACCCGGCGTGTCGATGCAGCGCAGCGTTCGCCCGGCGAAATTGATCAACGTCTCGTCGCGGATCTCGATGAGGCGTTCAACCGGGACCGGGACCAGTTCACCGTAAGTCCGCTGGACCTCCTCGGCACCATAGACCGACGAAGCACTGGCAACCAGTCGCGCCGGATTGATCATGTGCGGCGCGCCGCGCGGATGCACGGCAAGACGGGCATTCGGCAACTGGCGCATGATCTCGCCGGCGCCTCCGGCGTGATCGAGGTGCACATGGGTGACGATCACGTAATCCACCGCATCGCGTGCGATGCCCTTGGCATCGAGTTCGGCGAGCAGCGCGGGAATCGAATAGTTGGTGCCGACATCGATGAAGGCGGCGCGGTCTCGCTCGACGATCAGGTGGCTGGCATCGAAGCGGGGTCGATGGAATCCCGTGTCGATTGCGCTGATGCCGTGTTCGAAATCCATGGATGGTTTGCAGCATGCGTCCGGTGGTCGCCCATGATCGCAGAGCGGACAGCAGAGCGGAACGCGGCAGGCGCTTGCTATGCCCGAAGTGCCTGCAAGGCTCGTCGCAAATCGCCTGCAAACGGGCGCGGATCGCTGCGTCGCACGGTCACTTTCGGCGTCTCGTGCCAGTCGGCACAGGCCTGCACGGCGACGGCAAGTGCTTCGGTCATCCGCACATCCGGTCGCACTCCGGTTTCGAGGTGGATGCCCTTGACCTCGAAGCGACCCTCATCGCGATGCGCCTTGGCGTCAAGCCGCCCGACCAGGGCACCGCGATGCAGGACAGGCAGGACGAAATAGCCATAGCGACGCTTTGGTTCGGGCACATAGCATTCGATCGTGTAGTCGAAACCGAACATCGCGCTGGCCCGGGCGCGATCCCAGACCACCGGGTCGAACGGCGACAGCAGGGTCGTGTGCGTCGCACGCAGCTTGCCGGCGATCGCCTGCTGAAGAAGCCCGGCATGGTCACGATGCACATAGGCTCGATCGTCCCAGCCGCGCACGTCGACGCGGATCAGTTCGCCCGATGCGACCAGCTCGTCGAGATCCGCATCCTTGTGCCTCGGGCGAGTGCGGTAGTAGTCGGCGATCCAGCGCGCCTGGCAGATACCGAGTGCCTTGACCGAATCGAGGACGAGGCGACGCGCGACGGCACGTTCATCCACAGCTTGCGCCGATCGCTCGACGCCCATGCGTTGCATGACCCGTTCGCTGAGGTCATACACACGCTGGAAACGCTCGCGGCGCGCGACCATCAACTCGCCACGCGCAAACAGGGCCTCGAGCCATCGCTTTTCGTCCTTCCATCCCCACCAGCCGCTCGTGGCGGGTCGGGTTCCTTCAAAATCGGATGCCTTGGACGGACCTTGCACACGGATGCGCTCGAGCACCGCATTCATGCCGGCGCGCTGTGCGTCCTGGGCCCGCGCCGCATGCTTGTCGGCCCAATGGCCGGCACGACCGCCGCAGTCGGAATGCGCGCGATGCAGGGCAAACGCCGCAGTCGGGACGAAACAGGCCTCATGCGACCAGGCCTCGAAGATTTCTCCACGCTCGAGCGCATCGCCAAGCCAATCGGTCGGATAGGCACCCAACCGTGAAAACAGGACCAGGTAGGGGCTGCGCGCGACCACATGGATCGTGTCGATCTGCAGCAGTTGCATCCGCTCGATCGCGGCAAGCAGGCTGGCGCGCTTCGGACGCGCAGCAGGCTTGCGCAACAGCCCCTGCGCCTCGAGGTGAAGGTTGCGCGCCTGCTGGACGCCGAGCGCGGGTGTCGGGTCAATCGCGGGGGTCATGCGGCGATGATGCGCATCGGCACCGCTCAGGGCAATGGCGCATCAAGGCGATCGCGAAAAACCAGCTCGACCGGCTTGACCGAACCGTCACCGATCGGCTTGCCGATGCAAGTGCCTGAGGATTCGGTTCGCCCTGCCGGAACCTGAACATCGTGCAATAATCGGCAGCTAAGCTACGCCGAATCCCTATCGGCCTGTTCACTTTCAACGGAGACATATCATGTCCGGCATTGTCATCGTCGGCGCCAAGCGCACAGCGATCGGTTCCTTCCTCGGCCAGTTCACCGGTGTTGCCACGACCGCGCTTGGTGCCAGCGCGATCAAGGCGGCGCTCGCCCAATCGGCCGTGCCGGCAGCGGACGTATCGGAAGTCATCATGGGCTGCGTGCTTCCCGCCAACCTCGGCCAGGCACCGGCTCGCCAGGCCGCGCTCGCCGCCGGACTGCCCAAGTCGACCGGCTGCACGACGATCAACAAGGTCTGCGGCTCGGGCATGAAGGCGATCATGCTGGCCCATGACCTGATCAAGGCAGGTTCGGCCAGCGTCGTCGTCGCCGGCGGAATGGAATCGATGACGAATGCGCCGCACCTCCTGCCGAACTCGCGGACCGGCAATCGCTATGGGGCGTTCGAGGCAGTCGATCACATGGCCTGGGACGGTCTGACCAACCCGTATGACGGCAAGTCCATGGGCGTGTTTGCCGAGGCCACCGCCGACAAGTACGGCTTCACGCGCGAACAGCAGGATGCGTTCGCGATCGAATCGGTGAAGCGTGCGCAGGCCGCGATTTCGTCGGGCGCATTCGCCGACGAGATCGTTCCGGTCACCGTGTCCACGCGCAAGGGCGATGTCGACTTCGCCACCGATGAACAGCCCGGCAAGTCGGACATCAGCAAGATCCCCACGCTCAAACCGGCCTTTCGCAAGGAAAACGGCACGGTCACGGCAGCCAGTTCGTCGAGCATCTCGGACGGTGCCGCGGCGACTGTCGTCATGTCAGCCGATGAAGCGGCAAAGCGGGGATTCAAACCACTCGCGACCATCGTCGGCCATGCGACCAATGCGCAGGAACCGGAATGGTTCACCACCGCACCGGTCGGGGCGATCGAGCGGCTGCTCAAGCAGATTGGCTGGAATGTCGGCGATGTCGACCTGTTCGAAATCAACGAGGCTTTCGCGGTTGTCGCGATGACGCCGATCCGCGAACTTGGCATTCCACACGCCAAGATCAACGTCAATGGAGGCGCCTGCGCGCTGGGCCACCCGATCGGTGCTTCCGGTGCACGCCTCGTCGTTACCCTGGTCAATGCGCTGAGGACGCGCGGACTCAAACGCGGCATCGCAAGCCTGTGCATCGGCGGCGGTGAGGCAACCGCGATCGCGATCGAGATTGCGTAACATTTTGTCGCTGGTCCGGCAGATAAAGTATGCTGGATGGGGCATCCTATTCACCGGAACAACCAAGCCCTTTTGTGCCTGGTCACGGAAGTTGCCAATGCGGCGGGCAGCACTCCGAACTCCCTGAAACGCCGCTTCAACTCGAGGGGACACCATGAACTTCACCCGTATTCTTCTGGCATCGGCACTGGCTCTCGGGCTGGCTGCCTGCGATAACTCACAGAAGCAGGCCCAGGAAGCGGCAGACGCCGCCGCCAAGGCCGCACAGGAAGCCGCAGCGGCAACGCAGAAGGCTGCCGATGATGCTGCAATGGCCGCCAAGAAAGCCGCGGAAGCGACCAGTGCGGCTGTCGGCACTGCTGTCGACGCGGCTACCGTAACGACGATGGACGCAGCTGCGACCGCCGCTGACGCTGCCAAGGACACTGCAGCCACTGCTGCCGACGCCGTTGGCAATGCAGCGGACAAGGTCAAGGAAGCTGCCGAGGAAAAGAAGGACGACGCCGCCAAGCACTGATCCTGCTTTCCGCGTTGCGATCTACCGGCCGCCCTGTGCGGCCGGTTTCGTTTGGCAACCCGGAGTTGGCACGGCATCGCCCGCTGTGTTTTGATCTCTCGATTCCCGCCAGGCGCGCCGCCATGCCCCGCATCCATACATTGATTGATCCCCGTTCTGACGATTTCATCGCCAATGCGAGGCACCTGCGCGGACTCGTCGAGGATCTCAGGCAACAACTGCGCATCACCGCGCTTGGCGGCGGCGAGAAAGCCCGCACCAAGCACACCGAGCGCGGCAAGCTGTTGCCTCGCGAGCGCATCCGCGCCCTGCTCGACCCGGGTTCCCCATTCCTCGAACTCTCGCCGCTGGCCGCGCACGGCATGTATGACGACGCCGCGCCTTGCGCGGGCTTGATCACCGGCATCGGCAGGGTCAGGGGGCAAGAAGTCCTGGTCGTCGCGAACGACGCGACAGTGAAGGGCGGGACCTATTTCCCGATGACCGTGAAGAAGCATCTGCGTGCGCAGGAGGTGGCTCTCGAAAACCGCCTGCCCTGTGTCTATCTGGTCGATTCGGGCGGGGCCTTCCTGCCGCTGCAGGACGAGGTTTTTCCGGACCGCGAACATTTCGGCCGGATCTTCTACAACCAGGCGCGCATGAGCGCACTCGGCATCGCCCAGATCGCCGTCGTCATGGGCTCGTGCACGGCCGGTGGTGCCTACGTGCCAGCGATGAGCGACGAGACCATCATCGTGCGGGAACAGGGAACGATCTTTCTCGGCGGTCCGCCGCTGGTCAAGGCGGCTACCGGCGAAGTCGTCGATGCCGAGTCCCTGGGCGGCGCCGAAGTGCATACGTCGGTATCGGGTGTCGCCGATCATTTCGCCGAGAATGACAACCACGCACTGGGCATCGCCCGCGACCTGATCGGCAATCTCAATCGTTGCAAGGCGATGCCGCTGGCCGTGATCGAACCGCGCGAGCCCGCCTATGCCGCCGACGAAATCTACGGGATCGTGCCGCGCGAAACGCGCATTCCGTTTGACATCCGCGAGCTCATCGCGCGCATTGTCGATGGCTCGGAGTTCACCGAATTCAAGGCGCGTTACGCGAAGACCCTGGTCACCGGTTTTGCGCACATCCATGGTTATCCGGTCGGAATCGTTGCCAACAACGGCATCCTGTTCGCCGAATCGGCGCTCAAGGGCGCGCACTTCATCGAGCTGTGCAACCAGCGCAACATCCCGCTGGTTTTCCTGCAGAACATCACCGGCTTCATGGTCGGGCGCAAATACGAGAATGCCGGCATCGCCAAGGACGGCGCGAAGATGGTCACCGCGGTGGCGTGCTCGCACGTACCGAAGTTCACCGTGGTCATCGGCGGCAGCTTCGGCGCAGGCAACTACGCGATGTGCGGTCGCGCCTATGGCGCGCGCTTCCTCTGGATGTGGCCGAACTCGCGCATCAGCGTGATGGGTGGCGAACAGGCCGCGAGCGTGCTTGCCACAGTCAAGCGCGATGGCATCGAGGCCGCCGGCAAGACCTGGTCGGCTGACGAGGAAACGGCCTTCAAGGCGCCGGTGCGTGAACAGTACGAGCGCCAGGGCAATCCCTACTACGCAAGTGCGCGGCTCTGGGACGATGGCATCATCGATCCTGTCGACACGCGCCGCGTGCTCGGGCTGGCCATCTCGGCGTCACTGAATGCACCAATCGAGCAAGGTCGGTTCGGCGTGTTCCGCATGTGAACAGGGCGAGCGTCCACGCGTTGACCCGATCCGGCCAGCTCGATGGTCCGGCGCCTTTTCAGCGCGCCGGGTTCCGGTCGCGCATTCCGTCCGTGGCGATTGACGCACACGCGGTCCGCACAAGTCCTGCCCGGAAAATTTCATTGGACAGCCCACTGCTTCTGACGCGACTTCGATTCCTTGCCGTCATCCTCGTGCTTGCGTCAGCTTCTCGCCCGTTGCATGCGCAGGAGGCGGTGCCAGGCTGGATGCAGACCCGCGACCAGAATCCATTCGCGCTCGCGACCGGCCTGCCATTGCCTCCGATGATCCTCGCGGCCGGGAAATGGCAGTTCGATGCGAGCCTGAACATCGCCAACACCGAGCTGGACGTCTTCCGTGACGACTCCAGCCTCCTGTTCGATGCCGAGACGCGAGAGACCCGCGTCAGTGCGACCTATGCCTTCAACGATCACTGGAACCTGCGCGCGTCGATCAGCCACCTCTGGATCGGTGACGGAATCCTCGATGGCCCGATCGAGGGCTTCCATCGCGCCTTCGGGTTCGACAATGGCGATCGCGGCCAACTTGGAGATCGCGCTCCCGTCATCGAAGTGCGGCGCGACGGGAATCTGCTGTATGCGCTGCAGAGAGCGAATTCCGGCGCCGGCCCGCTGCTCGTCGACCTGACCCGGGGCTGGCGTTTCGACGACCAGCGCCATGCCGGACTCAGCTTCGGAATCAAGCTGCCGACGGGCCACGCGGAACGCCTGAGCGACAGTGGCGGCACCGACATTTCGCTGTCGGGATTCTTCATGCAACCGTTCGGCGATCGCCTGGAAGTCGGCGCGCGTGTCGGCATCCTGCGGCGCGATGGAACCGAACTTCTGGGCGACCTCGCACGCACCCACGTTCCGTTTGCCAGCGCCCTGCTCCGCTATCGTCTCGGCGAACACTGGAGTGCCGTCGTGCAATCCGACGCGCATGGCCCTCTGTACCGCGACCTTCCCGGGTTCCTCTCAAGCTCGGGGAATCAGTTGAATTTCGGCCTGAGCCGGCGCGTCGGCGAGCATGTGGAGTTCGAGGCGTCGTTGGGGGAAGACCTGCCGGCACTGCTGACGACCGATGTCGTCGTGCATTTCAATCTTCGACTGCATCCCTGAACTCACCCATGCGACAACATGCCACCCGTTGGCGGCCTTTGTTTTCCGTAACTTGGCGGCATTTTCGCTGACACGCGGACAGATCCAGCGTGGATCGTTTGCGACCCGACCAACCACTCCAGGAGATTCATCATGCTTCGCCAGTTTCTCGCTGCAGCCAGCCTCTTGCTTGTTTCCTCGTCGGCCTTCGCCGCGTGTTCGATCAACGTGGACGGCAACGATGCGATGCAGTTCGATGTAAAGAGCATTGAGGTCCCGAAAACCTGCAAGGAATTCACGGTCAACCTGAGCCATTCCGGCAAACTCGCCAAGAACGTCATGGGCCACAACTGGGTCCTGTCGACGACGGCCGACCTGCAAGGCGTCGCCAACGACGGCGCCCCCGCCGGCCTCGACAAGGACTACGTGAAGCCCAACGACAGCCGCGTCATCGCGCACACCAAGGTGATCGGCGCGGGCGAAACCGCGTCCGTGACCTTCGCGGTCAGCAAGCTTGCTGCCGGCGGCGACTACACGTTCTTCTGCTCGTTCCCGGGCCACTGGGCGCTGATGAAAGGCAGCCTCAAGCTCGTCTGAGCAGCTCTCCATGGGGTCCGAGCGGCTCGGATTCCGAACAGGCTTGTGGGACAATCGCGGGGCTGCATGCGTTCGCTGCGGCCCCGTAGCTCAGCTGGATAGAGCGTCCCCCTCCTAAGGGGAAGGTCGTACGTTCGAATCGTATCGGGGCCGCCATTAAAAACAATAAGTTACACGCCATTTTTGGTGCGTAGCGAGTGTCACCAACCGACGTAGTAAGCACCTAGTAAACACGCCGGCCCGCGCACGCTGTTGACCAAAAAGGCGCGCCATTCCTCGCCACGATGCGGCAAAAGCGGTGCCCTTGCTTACTACCTGCTTACCACGCACAAGCGCAGTGGCGCCATGCCGCAATTTTGCAGGGTTTCCTTAGTCGCACCTCCCCCTTAGCAAGGGGCTGCGCACCTTTTTCGGCTTTTGCGGGGCTCGCTCCAGGCACCCCGGCAAAAACGCAAATACGCCTAGTTGGGGCACCCGCAAAACCCGCTTAAGCGTTGTCCGAGCACCATGGATGTTGCATTCGAGTAACTGGCGTCCATCCGCTGATTTGGATTCCGGCTCGGGCGCGCGTTGCCATCTCCGCGCAATGGTGCAGATCGAATCGCTGCGCGATAGCGATCTCAGCAAGTTGAGCGATCAGTGGTAACTCGAAGCGAGTATTCCGTATGGAGGGAACGTCATCCGGATCAATGCTAGTGGAGTACTCACCGTGGGCAATCGCATGCCTCCGCGACCCACGCATGTGCTCTTCAAGCGACGTCTTCAGATTCAGCGAATCGTAGATCAGTCGCGCGTCGCCCGAGAGTAGCGCAACTGCGTCCTTATAGAACTTACGCGGACCAGACCCTCTGTAACCGACACAAACTTCCACAGCCTTGTAAAACCACAAGAACGATACAGTTGGAAACGAATTCTGTGCAGCGCGTGCCTCTTTAACCAGCCCAAGCGCACGAAGCGCGCACGTATCAGTTGTAATCGGCAGCCAAAAGCCGCTTGGAACCGGCATCGTTACTTGGGAATACCTTGTGCCCGAAATGTAATGCGGAAAAGTGCTCCCACCCATGTCGTGCACCTCAATCGACGCCTCAAGCGACCAAGATAGCGCCGACAGAAACCGATGCATTGTCGTTGCAAACGGAACATGGGCCGCAAACTCCCCACCTTTTGGTATTACGCCGGGGAGCTCCAAAACAACATTGGCATATCGATCGCTTTGCGGCGGCACCAATCGAAACCAGTTACCTTGAAAGCAAAGTCGGACGACAGCGTCAGGCCAAGGGAAGTTACCCTTTACCGAAGCAACGTAATAATACTCGTCGTATGTCGCTGCTGACATGAATGCTTAACCGGATCGCCATAGGGCAATGATTGAGATCACCAAAGAACTTGCCGCCAGCCAATTAGCCCAGAGGAATTGATTTCGCGCTTCTCGGAGTGTCGCGATAGCCGATGCAAGTATGGGGAACTGGATCCGATGCCGTCCAGGCGCG
>Ga0116156_10002138_pt1 | contig 18194 bp, 19 predicted proteins | sample AD_UKC045_MetaG_FD_89891 | JGI IMG/M metagenome (GOLD analysis project Ga0116156, IMG submission 89891) | Active sludge microbial communities of municipal wastewater-treating anaerobic digesters from USA - AD_UKC045_MetaG | ecosystem: Engineered > Bioreactor > Anaerobic > Digestate | place: USA... | reverse complement strand
GCTCGGCACAGGGTGGCGAGCGCGTGTACCTGCGCCAGGACGACGGCAGCCTGCAGGCGCGCGGCACCGATGGCGCGCTCCTGCCAGCGCTTGCCGACGACGTATTGCTGCCGACCAGCTTCGAAGGTGATCGTTGATCCGGTGATCGGCGCGCATCGCTAGACTGGGCGGATGACCGACCTCCAAGAGCCTTCCCTCATCGTCCACCGCGGTGGCTGCCATTGCGGCCGCGTGCGCTTCGAGGTGGACGCACCCGCCAACCCCGACGTGCTCGACTGCAATTGTTCGATCTGCAGGATGACCGGGTTCCTGCATGTGATCGTACCGGCATCGCGTTTTCGACTCCTGTCCGGCGCGGACGACCTCGCCGAATACACCTTCAACACCGGCGCCGCCAAACACCGGTTCTGCCGGCACTGCGGGATCAAGGGCTTCTACGTGCCGCGCAGCCATCCCGACGGTTTCAGCGTCAACGCACGCTGCCTGGACGATATCGACCTGGCCGCCTTGAACATCATTCCCTTCGATGACCGCGACCGCGATGCGGCGATGGCGGCGATCGCGTACCTGGAGCGTCCATGAGCACTTGCGAACACCGGATCGACCTGGCGGGCCGCGTGGCCATCGTGACCGGCGCGGGTGGCGGGCTTGGCCGGCAGCATGCGCTGCTGCTCGCCCGTCGTGGCGCCAGGGTGGTGGTGAACGACCTGGGCGATGCCGCGCAGGCGGTGGCCGCGGAGGTCGTCGCGGCCGGCGGCCAGGCGCGCGCGCTGCAGTGTTCGGTCACCGACGCCGACGCGGTGCAGGCGATGGTCGACGCCGTGCTGGCCGAGTGGGGCCGCGTCGACATCCTCGTCAACAACGCCGGCATCCTCCGCGACAAGTCGTTCGCGAAGATGCCGCTGGACGATTTCCGCGCAGTGGTCGACGTGCACCTGATGGGCGCGGCGAACTGCACCAAGGCCGTGTGGGACGCGATGCGCGCGCAGGCGTACGGCCGCATCGTGATGACGACGTCCTCGTCCGGCCTGTACGGCAACTTCGGTCAGGCCAACTACGCTGCGGCGAAGATGGCCTTGGTCGGGCTGATGCAGACGCTGGCGCTGGAAGGCGCGAAGCACGGCATCAAGGTCAATTGCCTGGCGCCGACCGCGTACACGCGGATGATGGAAGGCATCCTGCCGCAGGATCAGTTGGACATGCTGGACCCCGCGCTGGTCAGCCCGGCGGTGCTCGCGCTGGTGGCCGACGGCGCACCGACCCGCGCGATCCTGTGCGCCGGCGCCGGCGGCTACGAGTTGGCGCACATCACCCTGACGGAAGGCATCCACCTGGGCACGACGCCGACCGCGGAAGCCCTGCTGGAGCGCTGGGGCGAACTGGCCGAACGCGATGGCGAAATGGTGCCGGGTACCGGCTTCGACCAGGCCCGCCACGAACTGCGCAAGGCCGGCTTCGCGTTCGACGAGGCGGCGGGTTAATCCGCCGCGACCTGCCCGCGCGGCACCCGCACCACGCCTTCCATCAGCACGCGCGCGGACCGCGACATCACCGCCTTGGTCGCCACCCACTGGCCGTCGACCTGCGCCACGTCGGCGCCCACCCGCATCGTGCCGGAGGGATGGCCGAAGCGCACCGCGCCACGGCTGCCACCGCCGGCTGCGGTGTTGACCACGGTGCCGGGCACCGCCGCCGCGGTGGCGATCGCGACCGACGCCGTCCCCATCATCGCGTGGTGCAGCTTGCCCATCGAGATCGCGCGCGCGTTGAGGTCGATGCCCGTCGCATCGATGCCCTTGCCGCTGCTCGACACGTAGTCCTTCGGCGGCGCCACGAAGGCGATCTTCGGCGTCAACGGCCGCGCCGCGGCCTCCGACACGTCGTGGATGAGGCCCATGCGCACCGCACCGACGGCGCGGATCGCTTCGAGCCTGGCCAGCATCGCCTTGTCTGCATTGATCGCGGGTTGCAGTTCGGTGCCGTCGAAGCCCAGTGCCGCGGCATCGACGAACACCATCGGCACCCCGGCATTGATCAACGTGGCCCGGAATGCGCCGACGCCGGGCACCTCGAGTTCATCGGTCAGGTTGCCGGTCGGGAACATCGCGCCGCCGTCTTCGCCTTCGTCGGCGGGATCGAGGAATTCCAGCGCGATCTCGGCGGCCGGGAAGGTCACGCCGTCCAGTTCGAAGTCGCCGGTTTCCTGCACCTCGCCCTCGGTCATCGGCACGTGCGCCACGATCGTCTTGCCGATGTTGGCCTGCCAGATCCGCACGGTCGCGATGCCGGTGCGCGGCACGCGGTCGGCATCGACCAGCCCGTTGGCGATCGCGAACGGGCCCACCGCCGAACTGAGGTTCCCGCAGTTGCCGCTCCAGTCGATGAAGTCGCCCTCGATCGGCACCTGGCCGTAGAGGTAGTCGACATCGTGGCCCGGGACCGCCGACTTCGCGATGATCACCACCTTGCTGGTGCTCGACGTCGCCCCGCCCATGCCGTCGGTCTGCTTGCCGTAAGGATCCGGCGAGCCGATCACCCGCAGCAGCAGCGCATCGCGCGGCTTGCCCGGCGCGCGTGCGAAGTCGGGCAGGTCGTCCAGCGTGAAGAACACGCCTTTCGACGTGCCGCCGCGCATGTAGGTCGCGGGAACACGCAGTTGCGGAGCGTGGCGTGGTGATTGGGAGGTCGTCATCTCACGCCGCCTTGTTCGCCGCGAGGAAATCCTGGGCGAAGCGCTGCAGGACGCCGCCCGCTTCGTACACCTCGACATCCTCGTCGGAATCCAGCCGGCAGGTGACGGGGACTTCGATGCGCTCGCCGTTCATTCGATGGAGCACCAGCGTCAACGTCGCGCCCGGCGTGCGGTCGCCGACCACGTCGAAGGTCTCGGTGCCGTCGATGGCGTAGGTGTGGCGGGTGTCGCCGTTCCGGAATTCCAGCGGCAGCACGCCCATGCCGACCAGGTTGGTGCGGTGGATGCGCTCGAAGCCCTCGGCCACGATCGCTTCCACGCCGGCCAGGCGCACGCCCTTCGCCGCCCAGTCGCGCGAGCTGCCCTGCCCGTAGTCGGCACCGGCGATGATGATCAGCGGTTGCTTGCGGTCCATGTAGGTTTCGATCGCTTCCCACATGCGCATCACCTTGCCGTCGGGTTCGACGCGTGCCAGCGAGCCCTGCTGCACCATGCCATCGACCACGGCCATTTCATTGATGAGTTTCGGGTTTGCGAAGGTGGCGCGTTGTGCGGTCAGGTGATCGCCGCGATGGGTCGCGTAGGAGTTGAAATCCTCTTCCGGCACGTCCATGCGCGCGAGGTATTCGCCGGCTGCGCTGTCGAGCAGGATCGCGTTGCTCGGCGAGAGATGGTCGGTGGTGATGTTGTCCGGCAACACCGCCAGCGGGCGCATGCCGCGTAGCGTGCGTGCGCCGGCCAGCGCCCCTTCCCAGTACGGCGGGCGGCGGATGTAGGTGCTCTTCGGCCGCCAGTCGTACAACGGGCTGACCGGTGAACCGTGTTCCACGCGCACGTTGAACATCGGCCCGTAGACCTTGCGGAATTGCTCGGGCTTGACGCTGGCCTTCACTACCGCGTCGATCTCCGCGTCGCTCGGCCAGATGTCGTTGAGCGTCACCGGTTTGCCGTCGTGGTCCAGGCCCAGTACGTCCTGTTCGATATCGAAGCGCACGGTGCCGGCAATCGCATACGCCACCACCAGTGGCGGCGAGGCCAGGAATGCCTGCTTCGCGTACGGATGGATGCGCCCGTCGAAATTGCGGTTGCCGCTCAGCACCGCCGTGGCGTACAGGTCGCGTTCGATGATCTCCTGCTGGACCGAGGGATCCAGCGCGCCGCTCATGCCGTTGCAGGTGGTGCAGGCGAAGGCGACGATGCCGAAGCCGAGTTGTTCCAGTTCGCTGAGCAGGCCGGCGTCCTCCAGGTACAGCTGCACGGCCTTCGACCCCGGCGCCAGCGAGGTCTTCACCCACGGCTTGCGCGTCAGGCCGCGCGCGTTCGCGTTGCGCGCCAGCAGCGCGGCTGCGATCACGTTGCGCGGGTTGCTGGTGTTCGTGCAGCTGGTGATGGCGGCGATGATCACCGCGCCATCCGGCATCAGGCCCTGCGCTTCCTGCTTCAGCGCGCCCTCCAGGTTGCCGGCGATGCCGCGTTCGGCCAGGTCGCTGGTGGGCAGGCGCTTGTGCGGATTGGACGGCCCGGCCATGTTGCGCACCACGCTGGACAGGTCGAAGTGCAGCGTGCGTTCGTACTGCGCAGCCGCCAGGTCATCGGCCCAGAGGCCTGCAGCCTTGGCGTAGAGCTCGACCAGTTGCACCTGCTGTTCCTCGCGGCCGGTCAGGCGCAGGTAGTCCAGGGTGTTGCCATCGATGAAGAACATCGCCGCGGTCGCGCCGTACTCCGGCGCCATGTTGCTGATCGTGGCGCGATCGCCGATGGTCAATGCGGCAGCGCCTTCGCCACGGAACTCCAGGTAGGCGCCGACCACTTTCTGCTTGCGCAGGAATTCGGTGAGGGCCAGCACCACGTCGGTGGCGGTGATCCCGGCCTGTGGCTTGCCGGTGAGTTCCACCGCCACGATCTCCGGCATGCGCATCCACGACGCGCGGCCCAGCATCACGTTCTCCGCCTCCAGTCCGCCGACGCCGATGGCGATCACCCCCAGCGCATCCACGTGCGGCGTGTGCGAGTCGGTGCCCACGCAGGTGTCGGGAAACGCGACGCCGTCCTGCGTGTAGATCACCGGCGACATCTTCTCCAGGTTGATCTGGTGCATGATCCCGTTGCCCGGCGGGATGACGTCCACGTTCTCGAACGCCTGCTTGGTCCAGTCGATGAAGTGGAAGCGGTCGGCGTTGCGGCGATCCTCGATCGCCCGGTTCTTCTCGAATGCCTGCGGGTCGTAGCCACCGCATTCCACCGCCAGCGAGTGATCGACGATCAGCTGCACCGGTACCACCGGATTGACCTGCGCCGGATCGCCGCCCTGTTCGGCGATCGCATCGCGCAAACCGGCCAGGTCGACCAGTGCGGTCTGGCCGAGGATGTCGTGGCAGACCACCCGCGCCGGGAACCACGGGAAGTCGAGGTCGCGGCGGCGTTCGATCAGTTGCAGAAGGTACGCGTCGCGCATCGCCGGATCGGCCTTGCGGACGATGTTCTCGGCATGCACGCGCGCGGTGTAGGAGAGCGCGGCGTAGGCGCCCGGGCGCAGCGCGTCGACGGCGGCGCGGGCGTCGTACCAGTCGAGCGGGGTGCCGGGCAGGGGCTTGCGGAAATCGACGTTCATGGGCCTTGGCTGTGTTCGCGTCAGGGCGTCATTGTCGCGCATCGCCCCGTCGCACGCAGTTGGACGAAGGTCGTCCGTACAATGGCGCCCGCATGATCGCCGCGCCCGCCATCCCCCTCGACCAGTTGCGCCTGTCCGTCGCCCCGATGATGGACTGGACGGATGCGCATTGCCGCGCCTTCCATCGCGTGCTGGCGCCGCACGCGCGGCTGTACAGCGAGATGGTGCACGCGAATGCGGTGATCCACGGCGATCGCGCGCGCTTGCTGGCGATGGATCCGTGCGAACACCCGGTGGCCTTGCAGCTCGGCGGTAGCGAGCCGGCCTTGCTCGCCCAGGCCGCGCGCATCGGCGTGGATGCCGGTTTCGACGAAATCAACCTCAATTGCGGCTGCCCGTCCGACCGCGTGCAGGCGGGCCGCTTCGGTGCCTGCCTGATGCGCGAACCGGCGCTGGTCGCGGACAGCGTGGCGGCGATGATCGCCGCCGTGCCCGGCGTCCCCGTGACGGTGAAGTGCCGGCTCGGCGTGGACGACGACCACGAGTGGGCACGCTTCCTCGCCTTCATCGACACGATTGCCGCCGCAGGCTGCGTGACCTTCGTGGTGCATGCGCGCAATGCCTGGCTGCAGGGGTTGTCGCCGAAGGAAAACCGCGAAGTCCCGCCGCTGCGCTACGACTGGGCGTATCGGTTGAAACAGGAGCGACCCACGTTGCAGGTGGTGGTGAACGGCGGCATCGCCGATGCGGCCGAAGCGACCGCGCACCTGGGTCATGTCGATGGGGCGATGCTGGGCCGCGCCGCCTACCACACGCCCTATCTCCTGCACGAACTCGATGTCGCCTGGTTCGGCGGCGCGGTGGTGTCGCGCAGCGAGCTGCTGCGCGCCTACCGACCCTATGTCCAGGCGCAGCTGGCGCGCGGGGTGTTGCTCAAGCACATCGTCCGCCACGTCCTCGGCCTGTTCGCCGGACAACCGGGTGGTCGCGCGTTCCGCCAGGTGTTGAGCGAAGGCGCGCACAAGCCGGGTACCGACTGGAAGCTGGTCGAACAGGCGCTGGCGCTCACCGAACGCAGGGAACGGGTTGCATGATCACGCGCGACATCGACGCATTCCTGGCCTTCGCCCGTGATGCTGCGCCGGATTTCGGTCCCGCCACCGCGCGCGCCGCCTTCCTGGTCGCGCCTGACGGTTTCGCCCTCGCCGAGCAGTCTGCGCAGGACAACGCCTACATGGCGGATGCCGCGGCGTTCGACGCACAACGCGCGTCGATGCAGCATCGCAACCTTCATCGCGCGATATCCACGGTGCTGCCGACCGTCTGCTTCGCCGGCGATCCGGCCACGCCGGACGCGCTGTTCCCCAACAACGTGTTCGGCACCGCCGCGGGGCGCTGCATCATCGGACGCATGCGCCATCCGGTGCGCCAGCGTGAAGCGATCCGCAGCGATATCCGCGGGTTCTTCGCCGAGATGCTGGGGCGTGATGAAGTCGACCTCTCCGTGCAGCCGCATCCCTGCGAACTGACCGGGGCCCTGGTGATCGACCGCGCCAGCGGCTTGGGCTTCTGCGGCCTGTCCGAACGCTGCGACCAGGCTGGTGCCCGGCTGATGCACGATGCGTTCGGGTTGCGCGCGACCCTGCTGTTCGATCTTGCACCCGGCGAGTACCACACCAACGTGGTGCTGGCGGTCCTGGCCGGTCGCGCGGCGGTGGTCTGCCCGCGCGGATTCGCCGATCCGGCGGTGCCGGCCGCGATCGCGGGCCTGTACGCACCGCACGCGGTGGTCTGCGATGACGCGGAACACGCGGCCTTCGTCGGCAACTGCATCGCGCTGTCGGCAGACACGGTCTGGATGAGCGCGAATGCCGGGGCGGCGCTGTCGGCCACCCACCGGCAAGCGTTGGCCGATGCCGGTTTCCGGGTCGAAACCGTGGTTCTGGATGCGATCGAGGCTGCGGGCGGATCCCTGCGTTGCTGCATCGGCGAGTTGTATTGAGCGCGCGGTCACGGCATCACGCCACGCACATGTGCCTGAATGGCGGGGTATCCTGTTCAGGAAACTTCAGGGCGGATTCACCGCCAGGTTCCAGAATGGCAGCCGTTCCCGCTATCCCGATGTCGCCCCCCGCCATGTATCGAGTTCCCAAGCCCCTGTCGAAGCTGTTGTGCGTGGTCTTCCTGGCAGGGCTGCCTGCGGCTTCCGCATGGGCGCAGCAGGCACCGCCACCGCCGCCCCGGGATCGTGGCGATGCCCGCGGCAACGACGACAACCGTCGTGGCAGCCTGTCGGATGCGGTTCGCCGGGTAGAGCGCGACACCCGCGGCGAAGTGCTGTCGGCGGAGCGCGTGCAGTACGACGGCCGCGACATGCACCGGGTCAAGGTGGTGGACGACCAGGGTCGCGTGCGCGTGTTCATGCAGGATCCCCAGCGCCGCGACGGTGGTGCGCCTCCGCGCAGCGGCGGCAACAACGATGGTGGTGGCAACAATGACCGTGGGCAGGCGCCGCGCCGGCCGCCTGCACGCGACGATGACGACTGATCGCGCAAGCTGAACCTGTTCAGCCTGAAGTGTCGGGCAACCCGATCCCCATTCCCGAGGAGTTCCCATGCGAATCCTGCTCGTCGAAGACGAAGCCCCGCTGCGCGAGACCCTGGCCGCGCGCCTGAAGCGCGAAGGCTATGCGGTGGATGCCGCGCAAGACGGTGAAGAAGGCCTGTACATGGGGCGCGAAGTGCCGTTCGATGTCGGCATCATCGACCTCGGCCTGCCGAAGATGTCGGGCATGGAACTGATCAAGGCCCTGCGCGACGAAGGCAAGAAATTCCCCGTTCTCATCCTCACCGCGCGTTCCAGCTGGCAGGACAAGGTCGATGGCCTCAAGCAGGGCGCGGACGACTACCTGGTCAAGCCCTTCCATGTCGAGGAACTGCTGGCCCGCATCAATGCGCTCGTGCGCCGCGCTGCTGGCTGGAGCAAGCCGACCCTGGAATGCGGGCCGGTGATGCTGGACCTGGCGGCGCAGACCGTGAGCGTCAACGGCGGCAACGTCGACCTGACCAGCTACGAATACAAGGTGCTCGAGTACCTGATGATGCATGCCGGCGAACTGGTCTCGAAGGCCGACCTCACCGAGCACATCTACCAGCAGGACTTCGACCGCGATTCCAACGTGCTGGAGGTCTTCATCGGCCGCCTGCGCAAGAAGCTGGATCCGGACGGCGCCCTCAAGCCGATCGAAACGGTGCGTGGCCGCGGTTACCGCTTCGCGATCGCGCGCAGCGGCGACTGAGTTTCCCGCGGGATTTGACGGGGTGATCGCGCCCGAGCCGGCCGAGGAAGGCGCGGGCACCAGCCGGGCAACGCGATTGCGTCGGCTGCGCATCGCCCAGCCGCGCTCCCTGCAATCGCGGCAGTTGTGGGCGGCCAGCTTGGGGCTGATCGCCTTCCTCGCGTTGGCCGGCTTTGCCCTGGATCGTGCGTTCCAGAGCACCGCCCAGAGCGGCATGCGCGAGCGCCTGCACAGCTACGCGCTGGCGTACGCCAACAGCGACTTCGCACGCGATGGCAGCGTCATCCCGCCGTACGACCCACCCGACCCGCGCTTCCGGCGGCCAGGTAGCGGGCTGTATGCGCAAATCCTGCTGCCGTCGGGACAATGGCAGTCCGATTCCGCGCAGGGCCCACGGTTGCCGGAAGGGGCAATGCTCGACGCCGGCCAGCGGGTTTTCGAAGGACCGTTGCCGCTGACCCGCATCGATGGCGGCGCCGGCCAGGTGTACCGCTATGGCTATGGCCTGCTCTGGACCGGCAGCGAGGATTCGCGCCGCGAATTCCCCTACACCGTCTACATCCTCGAAGACACGACGGCGCTCGGGCGGCAGGTGGCGGCCTTCCGCTCCGCGCTGTGGCGTTACCTGGGCGGTGCCGGCGTCGTCCTCCTGCTGTTGCAGATGCTCGTGCTGCGCTGGAGCCTGCGCCCGCTGCGCGACGTCATCGCCGAACTCAAGCGTGTGCAGCATGGCCAGGCCGCGGGCATGAGCGAGGCGCATCCTCGCGAGCTGGAACCGTTGACGGACAGCATCAACGCCTTCATCGAAGGCGAGCGCGAGAACCTGGATCGCCAGCGCAACACCCTGGCCGACCTGGCGCATAGCCTGAAGACGCCGCTGGCGGTGCTGCGCACGCGCCTGGACAGCGGTGCCGGTGAATCCGAACTCCGCGACGAAGTCGAAACCCAGCTGCGGCGGATGAACGACCTGGTGGGTTACCAATTGGCGCGTGCCGCACGCTCCGGCCACCAGCTGTTCGCAGCGCCGATCGAGATCGAGCCGCAGGCCGAACAGATCGTCACCGGCCTGGAAAAGGTCTACGCCGCCAAGCGCGTGCTCTGCGAGTTCGAGATCGCCGCTGAGGCGCGCTTCCATGGCGAGACCGGCGACCTGCAGGAACTGCTCGGCAACCTGTTGGAGAACGCGTTCAAGTGGGCGCGATCGAAGGTGTTGCTGACCGTGGCCGAGGGCACGCCGGTGCCGGGTCGCCGCCCGGGGCTGTCGATCACCGTCGAGGATGACGGCCCCGGCATCGCCGACGATCGCATCGCCCACGTGCTCCAGCGCGGCGTGCGCGGCGATGAGCGCGTGCAGGGCCACGGCATCGGACTGGCCATCGTGCAGGACATCATCAAGGCCTATCGCGGCGAGTTGCACGTGGGCCGTTCGCAGGAACTCGGCGGTGCGAAGTTCGAGGTGGTGTTGCCGCCGGGGTTGTGATTTTCACCTCGCCCCTTGCGGGAGAGGGGAGCCGTCAAGCCAGCAATGGCGGGCCGTAGAACCGCTGCAAATGCGCCGCCACGTCCGGCATCGCTTTGCGCAGGGTCGCGGAATCGCTGAAGTGATGTTCGGTGCATACCGCGAAGAACTCTTCCGGCGATTCCGCGGCATACGGGTCGATCGTGGTCTCGCGGCCGGCATCGACGGCATTGCACAACCCTTCGTACGCACGCTGGAAATCCGATGCCCACTGCCGTTGCCAGTCGCGCGGCAACGGCGGGGTGCCGTCCATCGCGCCGTCCAAGGCGTCGAGCTTGTGGGCGATCTCGTGAGCCACCACGCAGAAGCCGTCATCGGGCGTGGCGATGTCGGCGCGCACGTCGGCCCAGGACAGGATCACCGGGCCGCGTTCCCACGCTTCTCCGATGAGTTCGTCGTCCCATTCGTGCAGCACGCCCTGCGCATCCATGTGATTGCGCTGCACGCGGAATGCTTGCGGATACACCAGCAACTGCGACCACCCGTGCAGGCCTTCGCGGCCGAATTCGAGCAGCGGCAGGCAGCACAGCATGGCCAGCCGCAGGCGCTGGACCTCGTTCAGGCGCAGCCCCTGCAGTGGGGTGATCGCTTTGTCGCGAAGGAATTCGGTGACGAGCTGGCGCAGGCGTTGCCCGCGGTCGGCATCGATGCGGCGCAGCCATGGCAGGCCAGCGACTGCCTGCCGCCAGAGCGTGTCATCGAGGAGGGGGAGCGTCGCCTTGCGGCGCGAGAACGGCCAGATCACGCGAACGGATCAGGCAACACGGGGTGTCCTCAGCGGAACATGCCCGGAAGGAAGCTGTGGAAGCGCGGCGGGTTGGTGCGGGTGCCGCCCGTCGCGCGCGGGGAAGCCGATACCGCGGGCTTTGCCTTGTGGGTCTGCCGGGTCGGCGCGGTCGGTTCCTCGGCCGGCTGGCCATCGTCGGTGCGTTCGCTAGCACTGGCGGCGGTCGTGTCCGGGCAGGCTTCGTCGCTCGCCGATTGCCTGGACTCAGTCGCCATGGCGTGGCCGCTGGCAGCCAGCAGGGCAAGGCAAAGCAGCATCGGGCGCAGGCGCATGGTGGTCACCGGAAAAAGAAGGGAGTGCGGAAGGCATGTCCCCACCTCCCACTATAGCGTGGATGCGCGCCGGGCACGAAAGGTTGCGATGCTGCAAAGCAGCAGGCATTGCGCCGCCATCGACCGCAGACTGCGGGCATGCCAGTGGCCACCGCCGACCCGCCTGCCGTCACCGCACCCGCCCTGCGCCGCGCGCTGATCGCCGGCGCGCGCCGGGTGATCGCGGCTCGCGACGACCTCAATCGCATCAACGTCTTCCCGGTCGCCGACGGCGACACCGGCAGCAACCTCGCATCGACTTTGGGCAGCGTCCTGCAGGGCGCGCTGAGCCGGCGCAGCCGCCACATCGGCGAATTGCTGGTCGGGATCGGCAACGACGCGATCGACGGTGCGCGCGGCAATTCCGGCGCGATCATGGCGCAGTTCCTGGTTGGGCTGGCCGAACAGGCGCGCAACGCCCCCGTGCTGGATGCCGCCACCCTGGCCCTGGCGGTGCGGCGTGGCGCGGATAGTGCGCGCGCGGCGTTGGCGCAGCCGGTCGAGGGCACCATCCTCAGTGTGATCTCCGCGTTCGCCGATGCGCTGGATGAGGCGGCGAAGCAGCCGCAGGGCGATCCGAAGGGCGGCTTCGCGCGGGCCTTGCAGCGCGCGCGGACGGCGCTGGCCGATACCCCCAAGCAGATGGCCCTGTTGCAGAAAGCGGGCGTGGTCGATGCCGGCGCGCGCGGATTCGTCGACTGGCTGGAGGGGATCGCCGAATACGTCGACGGTGGGCCGCGCGCGGTGCGCCTGCACGGCCACGCGACCGCGGCGGCCAACGACGCGGGCCCGATGCCGGCCCACGTGCACGAGGACGTGGATCCCGCGCATCGCTACTGCACGGAGTGCCTGGTGACCGGCGACGGCATCGACCGCGTCGCCCTGCAGGCGGCGCTGGCGGGTGCCGGTGTCGACTCGCTGGTGGTCGCGGGCAGCGCCACCCGGGTGCGCGTGCACGGCCATGTGGGCACGCCCCAGCGCCTGTTCGATGCCTGCGCGGGGTTTGGCCACGTGGATGCGATGAAGGCCGATGACATGGTGCTGCAGCAGCGCAGCACGGAATCGCCCTCGCTGCTGGCGGTCATCACCGACAGCGCCTCTGACTTGCCCGCCGTGATCGCCGAGCGATACGGCATCCACGTGGTCCCTGCGCGGATCAGCCTGGATGGGCGCGATTACCTGGACCGGCTCGGGTTGACCGCGGGTGAGTTCTACCGGCGCATGGCCGCCAGCAAGGCCTTGCCGCAGAGCAGCCAGCCGCCGCCGGGCGATTTCCGCAGGGTGTTCGACCACGTCCTGGCCTACCAGCCGGGCGCGGTCTACGTGGGCGTCTCGCGGACCCTGTCCGGCACCCTGCAGTCGGGTGAAACCGCCGCGCGCGGGCGCGACAAGCCGGTACGTTGCATCGACAGCGGCCATGTCAGCGCCGGCGAGTCCCTGCTCGCATGGCGGGCCGGCGAGATGGCCGCGGCGGGAGCCGATGGCGACGCGATCGGACGCGAACTTCAGAGGCTCCGTCCGCTGACGAAGACCTGGGCGATGGCCCGCGACATCTCGCATGCGGTGCGCGGCGGCCGCATCCCGCGCTGGGCCGGACCGGTGGTGCGCTGGAGCGGGCTGACGCCGGTTGCGGCGGTGTCCGATGCGGGCACGCTGAAGGTGGCCGGCGGCTTGTTCGCGAAGCAGCGCGCCCCGGAGGCGTTTGCGCGTTACGTGGCCAGGCGCACGCCGGCGTCGAAGGGCTGGCGCGTGGTGGTCGGCCACAGCGATGCACTGGCCGATGGCGAGCGCCTGCTCGCGGCATTGCGCGAACGCCTGCCGGTGGTGGAAGCGCACCTGGTCGAAGTGGGTCCCGCGGTCGGCGCACACGCCGGGCAGGGCACGCTCGTGGTGGGGCTGCAGCCGTCACCCGACTGACGCTGCCCGGGCGATTATCATCGTCGCCATGCCGCCGATCCTGCTCACCGCGCTCCTGCTGTTGCTGGCCTACCTGCTCGGATCGGTCTCCGGCAGCCTGGTGCTCGGGCGCTTCCGCAACATCGACATCCGCGAACACGGCAGCGGCAATGCCGGTGGCACCAATGCGCTGCGCACGCTGGGCTGGAAATTCGCGCTGGGCGTGGCCGTGATCGACGTCGCCAAGGGGGCGTTGGCCACCTGGCTGGTGCTGCGTTATGCGCCCGTCGGCACCGGGTTGAGCGTGACGGCACATGGTTACCTCGCCGCCGCGCTGGCGGTGGTCGGGCATGTCTGGCCGTTGTGGCACGGCTTCCGCGGCGGCAAGGGCGCGGCCACCGGTGTCGGCGGCCTGCTGGTGCTGTGGCCATGGATCGTGCCCCTGCTGCTGTTGGCCTGGATCCTGGTGCTGGTGTCGACCGGCTACGTCGGCCTGTCGACCGTGGTCGCCGCGCTGTGCCTGCCGTTGCTGGCGTGGGGATTCGATGCCGGCCCGGAGCGAATGTGGTTCTGCATCGGGATGGGCCTGTTCCTGGCATGGACGCACCGCGCCAACCTGGTGCGGCTGTGGCATGGCAAGGAATCGCGCTTCGAGCGCGCGCGCCTGCTCTATCGCCTGTACGGCCGCAGCCGGTACTGAACGATGCGGGCCGGCGATGCGCAGCAGGAGCGCGGCTTGTTGCAACGGCTGGCCGCCGGGCCGGTGAGTGGCGACACGCTGGCGCGTGAGGCCGGCCTGACCCGCGCCGCGGTCTGGAAGCGGATCGATGCCCTGCGCGAGGCCGGCATCGACATCGGCGCATCGCCCGGGCGCGGTTATGCGCTACGACAACCGCTGGACCTGCTGGATGCCCATGCGATCCGCGCGGGGTTGCCGGCCTCGGTGCAGGGCGGGCTGGCCGATCTCGAAGTTGCCTGGTCGCTGGATTCCACCAACAGCGAATTGCTGCGTCGTGACACACCGGCGCACGGTTGCGCGGTATTACTGGCGGAACGCCAGACTGGTGGTCGCGGGCGGCGCGGGCGCGCATGGGCCTCGCCGTTGGCGGCGCATGTCTACCTGTCGTTGTCGCGGCGTTTCGAGGGCGGCTTGGCGCGGCTGGGCGGGCTGAGCCTGGTGGCCGGCGTGGCGGCCTGCGACGCCCTGCACGGGCTCGGCTTCGATGGCGTGCGCCTGAAATGGCCGAACGACCTGGTGCTGGTCGATGGCGCGGGCCTGCGCAAGCTCGGTGGGCTGCTGGTGGAGGGCGGCGGCGAAACGGCGGGCGCGGCGCGCGCGGTGATCGGCATCGGACTGAACATGCGGATGCCGGCACGCGACGGCGCCGGCATCGACCAGCCCTGGGCCGAACTGTCGGGACTCTCGGCGCGACCGCCGTCGCGCAATGTGGTGGTGACCGCGCTGCTGGCGCACTTGCTGCCGGCGCTGGACGCATTCGACGCGCAGGGCCTGTCGCCATTCCTGTCGCGTTACGCCGGCTTCGATGCGCTGGCCGGACGCGAGGTCGCGATCCACGACACCACCAGCGCATGGCATGCGACCGCACTCGGCATCGCCGACGACGGTGCGCTGCGCGTGCGCGACGCATCCGGCAGCGAACGTCGCGTGCATGCCGGCGACGTGAGCGTGCGCCCGTGAGGACATGGCTGTTCGACCTCGGCAACACGCGCCTCAAGTGCGCGCAGCTGCATGCGGATGGCAGCATCGACGAGCCCCTTGCCATCGCCCACGACGACGGCACCGCCTGGCTCGATGCGCTGCCCTCCGGCAGCGTGGCCTGCATCGCCAGCGTCGCCTCGGATGTCCGCCGTGCCGCGTTGTTCGATGCATTGTGCGCGCGTTTCACCCGCCTGCATCGCGTGCGCACGGAGCGCGTCCTCGGGCCGCTGCGCATTGCCTATGACAACCCGGCGCATCTCGGCGTGGATCGTTTCCTTTCGATGCTCGGGCAGTGCGGCGAAGGCGCGTCGCTGGTGGTCGGCGTGGGCACGGCGCTGACGCTCGACCTGCTCGATGGCGGCGGCCTGCATCGCGGTGGACGCATCGCGCCCTCGCCGCGGACCATGCGCGAGGCCCTGCACGCACGCGCTGCGCAGTTGCCGGTCGAGGGCGGCATCTACGCCGAGTTCGCCGACGATACCGGCGACGCATTGGCCTCGGGTTGCGAAGGTGCTGCGCTGGCGCTGGTCGAACGCAGCCTGGGGGCCGCGACCGCGTTGTTGGGCGAGTCTCCGGCCGTGTGCCTGCACGGCGGCGGTGCGGATCTCTTGCGTGACCGCTTGCCCGGCCACCGCTGGCAACCCGACGCGGTGCTGCGCGGGCTGGCGCGTTGGCATGCGCTGCGCATCGCATAAACTGCCCGGATGCTGCTGCGCGCGACCCTCGTGATCCTCTTCATGCTTAACCTGGGCGCCGCCGCCTGGTGGGGGCTGCGTCCCTCCGTGGCAGACGCGCGCGGGGCGGAGGCGAATGCCGCTGGTGCCCCCGGCCTGCGCCTGGTCAACGAGCCGGCGGTCGCGACCGCGCCAACGCGTGCGCAACCAGCACCCGCGGGACCCGCACCAGTCGCGTCCATGGTGCCGGCCGCGACATCGGTCGTGGCGGCCCCGGCCAGCGCGCCCGTCTGCCTGCGCTTCGGTCCGTTCGCGGACGGCACGGCGCGCGATGCCGCACGCAATGCGCTCATGGCGGCGGGCGTGAGCGCGGTGACCCGCGACAGCCCGGCCCGCTCGGCGCGCGGCTGGAAGGTGGCGATGCCGCCGCTGGCCTCGCGCGAGGACGCGGTGGCGATGGCCGAACGGATCAAGGCCGCCGGCATCAGCGACCTGTACGTGATGAACGAAGGCGCGGACGCCAACAGCATCGCCCTGGGTCGTTTCGGCAGCGAGGACGCGGCGCGCCGGCGCGAGGCAGAACTGCGCGGCAAGGGCTTCCAGGCGCAGGCCATGCCGCTCGGCGACACGCCCTCGCAGGCCTGGCTGGACGCCCGCCTGCCCACCGCCACCGACCCGGCGTCGCTCGCCGCGATCGCCGCGTCGCGCGCGATCGATTGCGCCACCTTGCGCTGAGCCGTGGTTGGGGCGCCGGCGGCGCCGGGCTAGAATTGGGCCCAGCGCCGCTTTAGCTCAGCAGGTAGAGCAACCGCCTTGTAAGCGGTAGGTCATCCGTTCGATTCGGATAAGCGGCACCAGCCACCGCCGGCAACGCAGGCGTTGCGTGTCCTTACCGCAGCGCAGATGAGGGACTTCCGATGACCCGCACCACTCCCCCCGTTTCCGTGTTCGGCGTGCCCACCGACATCGGCGCCTCCCGCCGCGGTGCTTCGATGGGCCCCGAGGCCTTGCGCGTGGCCGGCCTGGTCGAGGCGATCGCCGCGCGCGGCATCGACGTCCGCGACATCGGCGACGTGCAGGGCCCGCGCAACCCGACCAGCCCGCCGGTCGATGGTTATCGCCACCTCGACGAAGTCGTCGCCTGGAATCGCGCCGTGTTCGACGCGAGCACGCGCGAACTCCAGGCCGGGCGGATGCCGATCATGCTCGGTGGCGATCATTGCCTGGGCATCGGCGCGATCGCCGCGGTCGCTGCGCACTGTCGCGCGACCGACAAGAAGCTGCGCGTGTTGTGGCTGGATGCGCATGCCGATTTCAACACCCGCGAGATCACCCCGTCCGGCAACATCCACGGCATGCCGGTCGCCTGCCTGTGCGGCCTTGGTCCCGATGTGCTGACCGGGATGGCAGGTTTCACGCCTGCGGTCACTCCCGACCAGATCCGCCAGATCGGCATCCGTTCGGTGGATCCCGGCGAGAAGCGCCTGGTCCAGCAGCATGGCCTGGACATCTACGACATGCGCTACATCGATGAAGTCGGCATGCGCCGCGCGATCGAGGAAGCGCTGGAAGGCGTGGATGCCGACACCCACCTGCATGTCAGCTTCGACGTCGACATGCTCGATCCCTCGATCGCGCCAGGCACCGGTACCCGCGTGCCCGGTGGGGTGAACTACCGCGAGGCGCAATTGATCATGGAGATGGTGGCCGATACCGGCTGCATGGGCTCGCTCGACCTGGTCGAGGTCAATCCCGCGCTGGACAAGCGCAACGCGACGGCGCGGCTCGCCGTGGACCTGGTGGAAAGCCTGTTCGGAAAATCGACGCTGATGCGCGATTGATCGCATGGGAGACCGCGGTTCATCCGCGGTTTGGCCAAGCTGCCTCGAGTGCACGCCGGCTTCACTACCGGATGCGGTTTCATCACGTCCGTGGGCCGGCGATGGCGGGCCTGCCAGGAAATCGGCCAACCCATGAGGAGAAACACATGAAGCGTTTGTTCGCACTGCTGCTGCTCGCGATGTTCTCGATGTCCACCCTGACCGCCTGCAACACCATGGCCGGCGCTGGCAAGGACGTGCAGAAGGTGGGCGAGAAGGTCGAAGACAAGGCGCAGGACTGCAAGGACGGCAAGTGCTGAGTCACGCACTTCCTTCGCACTGACGAAGGAGGGAAGACCGCAAGGATGCGTGGCGGGCCGGGGCAACCCGGTCCGCCTCTTGCGTGATGGATGGCGGTTGCAAGGCATCGACCCGACTGGATAAGCTCGCCGCGTTCACAACCCTGAAGCAGAGGCGGTCATGATGAAGTTGGGCAGGTTGGGCGTGGCGATGCTGCTGTGCATGCTCGTGCTGGCGGGCTGCAACACGATCGCAGGTGCCGGCAAGGACGTGCAGAAGGTCGGCGAGAAGGTCGAGGAAGCCGCGACCAAGTAGGCGAAGTCAGCCTCGTCGCATCGCGGAAAACGGAAGGCCGGCGCACGCCGGCCTTCGTCGTTTTCGCGGCGATGAGTTCAGTACCGGTACGGCGGATCCTGCACGAAGCCGTTCGGAAACGCGCGCGGCGTGGAGCCCGCATACGGCGCCCGGTAGTGCGGCAGGATGCCCAGCGCGACCAGCGCATCGGCATCGTCATAGCGCAGCTGGCTGACCTGCTGCGGGCTGCGGCTCGCACGCACGAACTCGGT
>Ga0116156_10002135_pt1 | contig 18202 bp, 13 predicted proteins | sample AD_UKC045_MetaG_FD_89891 | JGI IMG/M metagenome (GOLD analysis project Ga0116156, IMG submission 89891) | Active sludge microbial communities of municipal wastewater-treating anaerobic digesters from USA - AD_UKC045_MetaG | ecosystem: Engineered > Bioreactor > Anaerobic > Digestate | place: USA... | reverse complement strand
TTCTCGTCCGGAACGAGGTCAATTACGGCCGTGGTCGGTATCTGATGACTGAGATCGAGAAAGACTTTTTCAATACCTTACGGAGAAAGCCGCCCTCGTCCCGCCTTGAAGAGCAATGGTGGTTTGAGGCAGTTGACGACGACCGTTTCGAATCAAAGAAAAAAGAAGCGCTCCGGAAAGTCTATCGTATGCGGAGCGGATTTGTGGAAATTCAGCTATTGGACGGGACTTGTTATCGGTCGGAAGTTGACCATCGGGAACCGATGACCGGTTTTTGATACTATTTTATGGCTTGCAAATCCCACATGGTCTATAACCCGCAGCAATAGCTTCTTCCCGCGTATAGAAGTAGATCCTGTTTTTTTCATCAGGCAACGAGTTGCAGGTCAGCCGGTGAAAAACCTTCGATTTTATGTTTCCTATGTACCGGTATTCAGATGAGGTACTCGGAATCGCTGCCGGGGCGGTCTGTTGCACCGTAGTTGTTGTGGAAACGGCCGCCTCGCCCCAAAGACCATAGCCATTCTCCCTGGCTTTTTGCTGTGCATCGGAGAACATCGTCATGTAATCCTGACGAAACGCGTATTTCACATACGCATACCCATAACCGTTTTCTACAATGGCGAGGTTGGCCAAAATCCATTTGCCATCGTCACTTTTGAGCCAAAGATAGGCTAACAGCCGACCGTAAACATCCCTCGGATTCCAGTCATAGGTCAAGTAGACGTCCTGGCCTTCTGCGCAGATTTTTTTGAGGAAATCGGAAGCCTCTTTGCCAAACGCTTCCACCGCCTTGGTTGGATGCACCGTCTCCGGAGTGTCGACGCCGATCAAACGCACAGATTCCGTTCCAGAAGCTAAAGACACCTTGATCGTGTCGCCGTCGACTACCCTCACCACACGGGCCTGGTCAGGAGTGATTACCTTGTATGATAGATCCATCGGTATCAGGTAGCCGTATGTATAAACGAGGTCAGTCCCATTTCGAATCAGACCGAAAGAAAAGGTTATCAAAAGCAGGCACAAACAGAAGCATACCGTTTTTTTCATAAGATACCCCCCTAATAATCCGTACATCATTATACCAAAACGAAAGGGGCCTCCGGGCCCCTTTCTCATTCTGCTGCTACTCTTTCTTTAAAATCCTTACCAGCAACAAATTTCGGCACTCTCTTCGCCGGTATATCGATCGGTTCTAGAGTCTTCGGGTTGATTGCTTTCCTGGCTTTCCTTTGGATGGCTTTAAACGTCCCGAACCCCACCAATCTGACCTCGTACCCAACGGCAATTTGATCTTCCACAACTTCAATAAAAGCGTTCACGAATTCTTCTGTTAACACCTTCGTCACGTCCATCTTATACGCAATTTCTGTTACAAGCTCTCGTTTGGTCATTCGTATCACTCCTTTTTTCAAATCGTCGGTAATCCCTTTCATTATTAGATATAACAAAATTCTTCTGAAACCGGCTCTTCTCCGCGTACGGGGGTATGTGTTGTGGCCTTTGTGCTGAATGGGGGGTGTGAGATATTGACCCCACCCCTCAACAAAGGACCACTCACAAAACCTATAAAGGAGGAATGTTTATGGAAACTCAAACAGTAACCAAACCAGCCCTGGAAGAAGTTTTACTCAAAAACAACTTGGACAAAGCCGCCGTTGCCAGCGTAGGCGGGTTCTACCAACGTGTGATAGAACTCAACTTGCAACTCTGGGAAAAGTCTTACCTGGAGCGGAAGACAGCATCTCAGACGCTCAAAATCTTACTGAAAGCCGCTACAATCGATGGAAACACCGTGCTAGACAAGAAGACCGACAAGAAAATCGCCGTGATCCGTGATGAGTTAGTTTTAACATTAGGTTCACGCAGTCGTTGGAAGTCGGAAACATTGCAAGGGTTCATACAGAAAGTATTGGAGGTGTCACCCTCACTGGATGCGGAGGAGAAAAGGTTATACAGTGTATTCGAGTATTTAGCACGGAAGGGATTGGCTGCTTACCAAGTGGACGGGTTCGTGGCTCAAACGACCCTGCGGCATCTTGGAAGGATCAGCAAAGAGGATTTGGACGACGTTGAAACAGAATATGCGTTAATGCAAATCGCTAACGAGCTTTACTCGCAGTTGGATCACGTATCCCTGTTAAAGCCTCATCAGGTCGCACCGCAAATATCGGATTCGTTTGAAGGGGATTGGGCGTTGTTCGAAGACACGGTTGTTGAAGAAGAAGAGGAGGAATATGCCGCGGAAGACGGTAAAGGAAAGAAGGTTTACTCAGACTGGGCGGTGTTTCCTATTGTCGAGGGTACGAGTAGCCAGTCTCCGGAGCAGAAAATAGTCATTCACCGGAACGCTGTTGAATCAGCTATTGTAGCCAAAAGAATTGAGGCTCATCTGTTGCAGGTTTACAGAGTCGCGCTGGGAAAGGAATTCAACTTCTTACGGAAGTATCTTGTACCGGTCAGTACCAAGATTTTGTCGAAGTACATCATCGACGAAATAGCCGCCGCCGATCCCGTAATGAATAAGCCCCTTATAAAAACAGCGGTAGAGTGGATGGATAGCCTGAAAGCGAAGGGGTGGTACGTTGACCGCCGCAGTTTCGGGTCTCCTAACCGACCAGGGTCGAAGTGGTTTCTTTCCCAAAAAGTGTCGTCATTCGGAACGGAGGTTGACGACCACATTTCCGATGCCGCTCTTTGGCTGAACCCCGCAGAAGGTGTCGGGAACCGATCCCGATACTCTGGATTCAGCGCCATTCGTTCTTCACTCCTTCCTGATGGAGATACACGGTATAAACGAGCGTATCTCCAATATGCCGCGTTCGACAAGACATTCACCGAAGCCCCAGGCAACCTCGCGCTATTCGCGTTCCTGGAAAAGACAATTTATCACCCGGTGATGAAGTTGGCTTGTATACGAGAGGACGCTAATATACGCGTATCAGATCGTGTTCCAGACTATGGAAAAATTGATTTGGGACAGAAATCGAAGGGTATGATTTATGACGCCTACGACGGGAAAAGTGTCTCTGTGAAGCTCCCTAACGGAAATACCTACACAGTTGATTTCTTAATGAACTCGCAAGGAAAACGGATGAATCAACCCACCGTGTTAGGAATGAGCGCCGCTCGCCTGGCGAAGTACCATGGTCAGGATGTGCCGACCTTACCATCGGGAGAACCGGAAAAGTTGACGTCGCTCCTAAAAACCTTCACCGACAGATTCACGGGTACTTTACTCGTTGACGGCCAGGACACGGGGATTCAAGCAGTCGTTGGTATCGGTAAGTATTATTACGACCAGTCCCAAAACTTTCTACCGAAAGTCCGGACACTCTCGATGGGCTACACCCAGGCGATCCAATGCCTCACATCCAACGAAATTATTCAAAACGGAAAGATGACGCTATCAGAATACCTGTCGATGAGCCTTCCAGCCCAGTTCCAGAGCCAAGTCGTTGCTGCCCAGCACAACCTCGAATCCTTAAAGGGGTTTGATATCCCGGAGAGTATTTCGCCGTCAGTCGTTTTGTCGAACGTATCGGAAGAGGAAATAAGGAAGTACAAAGAAATTAAGCCGCGGAAAGGCGCATGGATTCAAGATGATTTGCTCCAAATGGGTGTTCTGGGAGACGATGTTGCTCTGATTCATAACGCCTACTACGCCCTCGGTGAGCCGGGTCTTTTGGACGTCCGGGGTCGTGTAGAACTTCTACACAACGTGTGTACGAATGGATTCACCGTTAAGATTCCATGGCAATCAGAACCCTTATCTCTACTACTTCATGCACCGGTTTCCCTCTCAGAAGACGGGCTGGTTTTCACCACGCAAGTATTCAATCAGTTGCTTCTTTTCCTCCGCAAACTCGCTGGCTATGCATTCTACGATATATTCCATCGCGACGAGAGAACCTGCCAAAAAACGCAACGATGCCTCGAAAAAGCTCTCGATCAGTTCAAGAAAAAGATAGAAATATCCTTCGGTGAAGGCATCCTCCATCGGCGGGGATGGGCCGTCACCGGCCGGAACGTCACAGGAAACGCCTCAATCACCCACGAGATCATCCCTCTGGAAACGTTTCTTGATTTTGTCGGCTACGAACAAACGATAACGAAAGCATTTGTCAGGAGAGAACCCCGTGACGTTGGTGACGAATTTGGTATCAGAGAGCGACGGAAGCAAGTCGGAATCAGCCTTGTAGAAAAAATTGACCGTATTGTGGAAGCGTCATCAAAAGACAGAAAAGCAATTGAGAGGGCTATAAACAGCCTATTTGAGAAGGAAGGCTTAATGGTTACCGTCTTCAAGCATCCCATCCTTGGTGAGCTCCCAAAAGTCCCTGTTCGTGTGAAAGCCCATCTGAAAGTCGTCATCACGCCGCAGTCCTGCGTCGGAAAAGAAACCACCTCCCTGGACGACGACTCGGACGTCGCTTACGTGGTTTTCAGCAAGTCTTACGTGAAATAACCGATCCTGTTATGAATCCCATTTCAAGAGGGTTAACCCCCTTCCTCTGTTGCTGCGTGGAGAAGGGGTTTTCTTTTCAATAAATTAAGGAGGTTTTTATGCAGACTAAAGAACGAACACGATATCAGTACCTCGGAGAGTCAACAATCCTCACATACGACGAGCTCTCCGATGATGCAAGAGAAGAGTTCGACGACCCGCGACATCAGGACTGCCTGTTCTTTGAAGCCGGCGGCCGCACGTATAACCTCTCCGACTTCATGCGGCCTGGCTACCCTGGGCCGTCGGACGCCTGGTACCACGGAATCCTGTTCGAAAGCACCTTTTCGGCCATCGTGATCTATTTGGACGAGAGCTGGGCGGACCCACTTATCAAGGCTTATCGTATCTATTAATGTATTTGTACAAACGTCGGACAGCCCCTCTTGGTTCTATCGGGAGGGGTTTTTTGTTGGACTTCAACCAATCAAAGGAGGTTTACCTATGAAGCATCGTTTCACTCCATACAGTTTTTCCAAAATAAATCTCTATAAAAAGTGTCCAAAGGCTTATCAATACAAATACTTAGACGGTCTCCCTTCAATGAAATGGTCACATCTCGAATTCGGGAAACAGGTCCACGCGGCAGTAGAATCGAGGTTTCTCGGAAAGGGTGAAAACCCGCTATCAACGTTGGATTTCGACGATCAGTTGCTTGCGGAGGAGATGGTTGGCAAAGCGATGGACTACACCGCGTTCAACGATGTGATCTTGATCGAGCAACCTATTGCTGTAGATGAAGCGTTGTTACCGGTCCCGTTTGATGACCCGAAAGCGTTCTTCAGGGGTAAGGTTGATTTACTGCTCCGAACTGCCGACGGTAGCTACGAACTTGTAGATCTAAAGACCGGATACGAAACCCCGCCCATCGACCAGCTCCTCGCATATTGCCTTTTAATCCACCGAAACAGTGAACTGATGCCGTCGACAGCCACTTATCTGATGCTGAGAGAAGGGCAGAAGGCAACGTGGTCTGTTGATACATCTGCCGTCGATCGCTACTGGGAATCCTTACAGCAGATCATCTCAACCATCGAATCAACGACTGTATTCCATCCCACCCCCAACGATAACTGCCCTTACTGCGATTACTTGTTCAAGTGTCCCGCTGCCAAAGACCTTCATATTCCTTCCACCAAAACTTCAAAAGGCGTTCTTTCTCTGCTCCATCGTGCGGAACTCCACAGCTCCTACGCCAGCCGGTTGAAAACCTTTGCTCGGGAGTTCGTTAAAGCCACCGGAGCCACTATAGAAGACAATGATCGTGTGTTCGCTCCCCAAACATCAACGAGTCTACGGATTAAGTCGGAAGAAGCTCTGGAGGCCGCGTTAATCAAAAATGGACTTAGTCCAGACGAATATCGTACCCGCGCTTTTGATAAAGACAAGCTGAAAGAGTTGCCTGGCCTCTCGGAAATGGCCGGAAAGGCTGTAGCACTGTATCAAACGACCAAAATCGAATGGATGAAGAAGGAGAGTGAATCACATGTCAGTTGAAACAATCACTCAGGAAAACACAATCGTTCAAGTTTCTACACTTCAGGTTGTGACTGCATGGGAGTCCCGTATCCAGCTTGTCAAAGATAAAGTTGCAAAAACGCTCACCGATACGGAGTTCGAGCTTTTTCTATACTTGGCAAAGACGTATCATCTCGACCCATTACTCAGGGAAATATGGGCCGTCAAGTATGCCAACGAACCGGCTCAGATCTACGCTGGAAGAGACGGGTTTCTGAAAGTCGCGCATCTCTCCGGCCAGTTCGATGGTATGTCGACGGTCCTATTACTGGAATCAGGAGGGAAGGTCATGGAAGCTGACATTGCGTTCAAAGGGGCCGTTCTCTTAGGAGCAAAGTGTACAGTCTGGCGTAAAGATATGAATAATCCGGTATCCGCTTCTGTGGCTCTTCCGGAATACAACACGGGCCGGGCTAACTGGAAAACGATGCCCGATACCATGATTCGCAAAGTGGCAGAGGCGCATGCGTTACGTCGGGCGTTTTCTATCCACGGACTTTACATGCCCGAAGAGCTGGAGAAGAACGTCCCTCAGCCAGGAAAACCCTCTACGACTGATGCGAAGCCTGTCGAACCCACCACTCTTATTCCGGAACCCCAGCCGGTCCAGTCGCAGAAACCGAAGAAGTCTTCCCTTACCCAGGATGACACCCTATTCGACGAACTACCGGACTCCCTTAAAACAAAAATCACGTCAGAGCTCGATGCTTTGCTGGAACACATCGCGGAAATATCCGGTAACCAGCCCAAGGAAGAGGAATTTCTTATCAAGTACGGCGTTCACTCACGAGCAGAAATGACGTATCAACAGCTCCGGAGGTATTGGAGCGATCTTCGCTTACTGGCAACGCACCTTAACGCATCATAACGGAAGGAGGAGAGATTATGCCATCGGTATCCGTTTTCAAGTGTCAACTTGTAAAGGAACATGAGTACCCGTTTACTGGCACAGTCAGTGCCCCCGAAGTGGCGGGGAATTTCCTCCGGAGCTACTTTGAAGGTTTGGATAGGGAGACTGTTGCCGTGCTTCTCCTTAACACCAAAAACAATGTGATTGGTCTGTCGACAATTTCGGTAGGCACCCTGAACGCCTCCCTGGTTCATGCAAGGGAAGTGTTTAAGGTCGCGATTCTGGGGTCGGCGAGCTCCATCATTTTGGCCCACAATCATCCCTCGGGTGATCCGTCCCCGAGTCATGAGGACACGGTCATCACAGAGAAAATGGAAAGGGCAGGAGAGGTATTGGGTATCGCTTGCCGTGATCATCTGATAATGGGGGACACGGGATTTTACAGCTTTACCACAAAACAAAAATATGCGTATGAAAGGAGAGCTCAATATGACGATCGAAGAGGCTTACAATCAGCTCCAGGAGAGATTTGCGACCTTTGAAACAGGGGATGACTGGAAACGGTTCCTCGCCTTCAGTGCACGATTCCGGCAGTACTCGCTCTGCAATACCGTTCTCATTTATCAACAACGGCCCACCGCTTCATTCGTGGCTGGGTTTAACAAATGGAAGGAAATGAATCGTTATGTAAGAAAAGGGGAGAAGGGTATCCACATCTTTGCTCCGATCATCCGGAAAGTACCTGACGAGAAAGACCCCGATGTCTCAAGAGAACGATTGACAGGGTTTAAGTTGGCATCGGTCTTCGACCTTTCCCAAACGGAGGGAGAGGAAATGCCTATTCCGGTGTCGATAAAAGGTCTGGAAGACCAGGAAGGTGCAGACCTTTTGAGGGAAAGAATATTGGCCGCGGTCAGAAATGAGGTTCCGGTGTCGTTTACGACACTCCCGTTAGGTTTCCACGGCTTTTACGATATCAAAACCGGTTCCATCTCTCTCAGTAACGGTGATTCCGCTTTGCAGAACGTGAAAACACTTTTCCACGAGCTCGCTCACCACTTCCATGAAACTGCGTTCCCTGGGGAAGAGACAGCAGAACAAAAGGAGTTCATCGCGGAGAGCGCTGCGTTTATTGCGTGTTCAGCGATGGGGATTGACTCCAGCGAGTACAGTATTCCGTACATCAAAAGTTGGCTCGATGATTTTGCGGCTTTCTCTAAAATGCGGGCCAAGATTGAGAAAATAGCCTCGAAGTTATTATCCCTCACCGAAGAAATCGCCGTCGCTTCCTGAAACCCGCATCAGCCCCACCTGGCCTCATAGCAGCCCCCAGGAATCGTCGTATATAGCTTCTGTGTATAAATTGGCATAGGCGTCGTTTTGGGCGCGTTACAGGCCGTTTTACGTGTTCAACTCGCACGTGGGGCTATTATTGCCACCTCAACAGGTCGCCGGGAGATTTTTCAGCCTTTTTGAGGAAAGGAAACGTATCAATGAATGGAAGTGCTTGCGTATCAAATGCAATAAAGTATGATTTGCTGTTTAGCTAATCCTCATGTACGGAAGGCTCAAAAAAAGGGGCCGGCACCTCACAGACGCCGACCACCCCTTTATGTGTAAAAAGTTTGATTTCCCCTCACCAGACACATCCGGCACATAAGGCACGTATTTCTGCTTTTTTCTCCTATATAAAAACTAACCATAAATATTTTGTATTTTAGCTGTTTTTAGTGCCTGAAGTGCCGGATTTACTTTTTTCCTTGTTACAGCTGCGGATTTTTACTCTTCCTGTGGGGACATTTTAATTCCTTCCCATACCCGCTGGCTTTGCTTGTTTTTACTCTCTGAGCTGAAACCTCGGTTTTGGAGCTCTTTGACAAAACTCTTTGGCGACAGCACTACCTCGTTATTGCTTTCTGAGTACAGTTTATAGTCGTCGTACAGGGCCTTTCTCGTTACAAAACGCTCTTTGTCCGCGGTTTTTTCTGTTCTTTCAGCCAGATACTGCCCGATGAGGTCACACTCGCTCTTGTACTCGGTGGTAGCCCTCTTTACTTCGTACGGAGTTTCCAACCCCTCGTTATTCCAGAGCCAACAGCCCTCGACGGCCCAGGCAAGAATGCCCTCCGCTTCGAGAAGCAGTTTTTCATATAGCTGCTTGTCAGTTTTATCTTCATCCGGGCGGAAGTCGAAGGGAATCAAACGTATTCTGTCCCAGATAGCCGGGTCTGTCCCTCGAATGTTGGGGCGGTAGTTTGTTGAAAGCCAGATTTTGAACTGGGGCGTGAAGGTGAAAAAGTTTTTATGCAGGAACCGGGCCTGTAGACCATCTCCCCCCGATAGCTGTTTTATCTTCGCTTCAGCCAATCGCTTGTTCTGTTCACTTTCAGAGCCAGAGACAAAGCGCGCCGCTCGGAGGGGGGCAAAGTTCAGGTAGCGGTCATCAGTGTGCGCTTGAATCATCAGCGCTTCAGCGTTCAACGTGCCTGCGTAGGGCCCCAAAACCTTCGCCAGAACGTTCAGGAAGGTGCTTTTACCGTTTTTACCTGTGCCGTGCAGGATGAAGATGCAGCGTTCCTGGAATGACCCCGTGAGGCTGTAACCGATGGCTTTCTGTATGAACCGGATCAGGTCCTGGCGACCTAAAAAAATCTCAGACAAGAACCGTTCCCATCGGGGCGCCTTCGCCTCTTTGTTATATTCGTAGGGGATAATCTGGGTTAGATAATCCTCTCGTTGGTGATTATAAAACCTAAAGGAACGAAGATCCAGAGTACCGTTTAGGAAGTTTAGCAAGAAGGGTTTGGCATCGAAGGCCGCTTCATCGATTTTCAGTGTCGGTTGAGCTAGCGCGGCCGTGTTTACAATCACAGATCTCGTCTCCGAGCGGAAGGCCCAGTTGCTTAGCCTCTTTCTTTTTTCTTTATTTTCTTCTTCAGCCGGAATGGCCGCAATCTGCCGATGGAACTCCGCCACCATACTTTTTATCATCTCACAGGCACCGCCGGCTTCATCGAGTTCCCATTGCTTTCCAGCCCAAGTTGCCCACTGCTTGAAGTTGTATACATAACGGATATTCCCGTTAGAATACTCTGCAAATCGCTGAGCGTTCCCAAGCTCTGTCAAATGCTGCTTGCACAGTGAAACGTCCTCGTTAAAGGCTATTGCATTCTTCTTTTTCCTTGGATTCTCAAATCCTGCTTTTCGAGCGCTTTCAAGCGTTCTTTTTATCTCATCGTCCTTTAGCCCGCAAGATTGCGCTGCTGTGATGAGTCCGTCTGTGGCCTCGTTTTCCGTTATTTCTCCACCGGCAACGAGTTGGTAAAGCGCGTAAGCGGCCCTGTTGAGTGTGTCATTTCTCGTTCCTTCGCTCGCATTAGCCACACGTTGTGGTTCTTTCAACAAGGCTTTCGCTCCGTAGGATGATGTCTCATCATTGAGGGTAATAGCCGCTTCTGGTCTTTCACACTGATCCGAGCTTCTAAAATAATTATTTTCCCGGAGTCTCTCTATCAGCCATTCCGGCATCTCTTCGATTTCAGCATCCGGATCGATGAACTCGTAGCCGCTTTTTGTGGGAGCAATAGCATATCCTCCGTCATTGCGCGTGTCTACCCCCGGTATACCGCCGCTCGAACCGCCGACACCGTTTTTAATGCCGACTACGTGCTTAAAGTACAAGTGGTTTCCACCTCGCGGCGTTCGAGTTCGAAGCGTGGTAATCGGCCCGTGGTCAAATTCCCAACCAGCAAGTGTCTCCATTCCCTCGGGATCAACGTCGATGACCGTAACTCCGGAATGCACTCCACATGCGACTCCCCAGGCTTTGGCGAGAGGAAAACCGGCCAGTTCTTTCTCGGAAGCGATGGGGTGTTTTTGCCATTCCTTCATAAGCGCTTTTTTTTCTTCGGTACACGGAACCAGCTTAAAACCGCGGTTGAAAAGGTCTTGGCAAGTTGTTATTCTCTTAGTAGACGCCGCTTCTTCCCATTCCGGGATGTTGATATCTTGCGGGTTCTGTGCTATAATGTTTCCAGATGATTGTAGCCCCTTGGTGGGGCTTTCTTTTTCTAAAACTGTTGCGTGCATGCTTTCTCCTTATGCTGTTACTCCGGTGAGCTCTCTCCGCCAGTCCTGATACTGTTTTTGAACATCTTCCGCCTTTTCATCGAACAGTCGTTCGATTTTTTCCAAAACGTGCTCCGGGAGCCGTGCGACTGACCCGGTCCTATACTCGTAAATCTTAATCACGTCAACTTCCAGCATCATTGCGAGCTTTTTTGCTTTTAGCTGTCTTTCTTCCAAAATTCTTTGAATTGGGTTCATGAAATTTTCAACTCCTTTTTGATTTGTGGGATATGAACTCCTACCCCCTCTACTAATAGATATAACAAGCGTGCATGTGGTTAAATTGTCAAAGACCGCCTAATTTATGTAATTTTTCCGTACCAGTTTAGTAGCTATTGTATGTCTATTATCTTGTTCAGAGTGCAACCGGAATTTCTCATTATATGGTAAAGTTCATTCATTATCTATCCATTATTAACCACTATCCCAACAAAAAAGAGGAACCATAGACTGGCTCCTCTTTTCGTAGAGTATTTTGAGTTGATAAGTATTAACTTCGAATAACTATAGGCTACAACTTTCTCGTAACAAAACAGATTCGGATTCATTAGCACCCACGGTTTCATCCCAATATTTTTTACGGGTTAAACCCGAATCTGAGCTGGTATATCCAGCTTCTCAAGCGCTTTTAAATAAAAACTCGCGCTTCTGCACACTTAAATAAAACTATGTGCGATAATTTTACTTAGATATATTATAACACTTTAGTCGCCGTATGTCAACCCCGGCGGCCTCCTTATCTCGGGGTGGGTAGAACGTCTTCCTGTACGGCTTCCAAAGCAAGTTACTGCTTTCGCGTATTTGACCTGTATGCTATTTTTAGGAGGGCGGAATACCCCTCAGAAGGGGTTTACACCGCATCCTGGGCGATCCTACAAGGTCTGGACTGTCTCAAGATGAGATGTTAAGCCCAAGGAGCCACCAAAAACCATTGTCAGGAAAAGAGGGTGGATTCTTTCCCAAGATATAACTCATAGGGGGTCAATTAAAATGCCGTCCTGACAAGGCGAAAACTGAAACCCGCGCCAGACATCGGCAGTGCAAGAGGCGATCTCTCGTCCACGCGGCAGCCTGACTCGCCGCTGAAACAGCAGCCGCCCCGGTAAACCCGGCCGGAACCATATTTCGACCCTGTTGGGTTCGTCTGCGTCGAAGTAATGATGAGGCGGTTGATCCAATCGTGGCACCATTCCCACACGTTCCCGCTCATGTCGTATAGCCCCAGTTCGTTCGGCAATTTTTGCCCCACTGGATGCGTTTGACCGCCGGAATTGTCCTTATACCATCCCACTTCGTTCAGGTCGTTGCTTCCTGCATACTTGTACCCTTTTGTGTTCTGTCCCCCACGTGCCGCGTATTCCCATTCCGCTTCCGTTGGCAGTCGGTACCCTTCAACCCGTGTGATATCGGTTGTGGTGTATCCATATTCGTCCAACAGGCTCCCCTCAAGGATTTCCCCTTCTTCCAGATAAGCTATTGACAATCCTTCTTTTTTGCTGAGCCAGTTGCAATAAGCGACCGCATCCCACCAATCTATGCCAAACGCTGGACGCAGTCCCCGACCCATTCCCCAATCTTCAAGTTTGACTCTTCCTGTCTCGTTACAGAAGGTATCGTAATCGTTAAATGTGATTTCTTTCTTCCCTATCCAATAATCATGCGTCAGGTTCACGGTGTAGACCGGGTATTCGTCGTTTTCTTCCATATTCCTCATCAAGAAACTTCCGCTTTTGACGCGAATCATCCCCTTTGGAGTCGTCGGGTCATTACCGAACCAGCCGAAATTAGCATTCGCGGTGAACATGATCAAGAGCAATAACGCGATGCTTGACGCGATTATCACGAATAACATCGTCGTTTTTTTCTTTGGTTTTTCCTTTTCACCGTTTATTACGGATTCTTCCCTCTCTTCTGAACTAATCTGATACCCACACTTGGGACACGTGCTTACGGTGCTGCTTATCTTCTTATTGCACTCGGGACACCTTATTAATGCCATCGGATCACCTCTTTTAGCAGAATCCTCTCGATTTATTTGAGAAACCGGCGGACTTTTGAGCCTTACTTCTCATTAGCACTTTCACTCGAGAAGACCGCGGTTCAAAATTGAATATAATTGAGTGCAGTGTTTCCTGCTTGTTGCTCATCAATTAATTGTACCATTAAACGCTTTCGTAATATAATATGGCAGATAAGAAGGCATTTATATTGCTTTTTCATCCGAAATAGCACAATCGCTGTTTCGCTGTTTTTTCAATAAGCGGACAACAACCTTATAATTACCCTATTCGGTGTTCTTATAGGGTATACTTTCTAGAAATCTGGCTTGGAGAGGGTCTGATCTTATGCCCTTGATGAAACGAAAAACGGGAAATAAGTATCCTTGCTCGATAAAAATTGGCATTTGAGGTGATTTAATGAAAAGCGCGATCCCTTTCCAGAAAATACTTGAGTATCACAAAGAGGTCACAAAAAGAGCCGAGGAGGAGTTCTTCTCTTTGAGGGTTACGAGCGAGGATTCAAGCAGATGGTCTTTCATAGAGAATTTTTCTCCCAAGAACTTGCACGGTCCCTGGACAATCGCAGAATCACAGATAAGCAGTGACCCTTTGAAACGCGCAATTCTTAACGGCAGCGTATCGGAGATATTCATAGGGGGGCCTTGCTACTCCCAAAAAAGAAAAGATAACGAATACCTTTCGCCTGTTTTGTACCGTGCGATAATCCTTTCCCCAGAAGAAGACGGGTCTTTTCTTCTTGAACCCGATCAAGGAGGGTGGAACGTGTCTTCTTTGGTTTACTCGTATTTGGAAATGCTCGCGATTCATCCGGAGCAACCGCTTGAAGAATTTATGCTTGCGGCACTTGAAAAAGCGCATGATGATGCTCTTAAGCAGAGCGGAGATGTCACAACGCGGCTGATCCACGAGATCGATCTCACTTTTCCGGAGTTGGGGAAAAAATTGCAAAGTTTCCGAGCACAAAATGGTAAAAGCCCACGTTCATCCGAATGGGTGGTGTTTACGCCTGCAACGGCTTTTTCTCTTACCCGCCATATTCTATCTGATTATTCGCAACTGGAAAAAACCCTTCAAAAAGACCCGGAAGCGGTTGGCGGTTTGAAACTGCTGGTTCAAGGATTGGACCTGTCAGAAGCTTCCGTTAACGTTTCCCCGCTTCCATTTGTTCCATTGAATGCCAGCCAAAAAAGGGCAGTCGAAGGTGTTCTAAAAAATAAGCCCGTAACGGTTATCAGCGGCCCTCCGGGATGTGGAAAGAGCCAGGTGGTCGTATCCATAATCCTCAATGCCTGGGCACAAAGCAAGACAGTTTTGTTTGCGAGCAACAACAACGAAGCGGTGGACGTTGTCAAGGAAAGACTGAAACCTTTTGAAAATAGTTTTCCCATTTATGTTCGTGCAGGGAATCGTGAAAAAAATGACGCTCGAGATAAGATCAACCGGGTGATCGGTGCGGTTGTGAGTGGGGCGGCTCAAAGATACAAAAGCCAACCTGAAGCCACTATCCGTGACTATAAACACGCAAAAAAGACGCTGGTGTCTCTTCTCGAAAGCAAAACCCCTCAAATCATAAATCAAATCGTGGTGTCCGCTGTCAAGGCCTACGGGTTATATAATAGTACCAAAGAAGAGTTGGAACAAAAGATTCAAACCTTTGAAGACGCTTTGGTTTCTATCGGGTACCGAACAAACCCCTTCTTGTTTTGCGACGCTTTGTTAACCCCTTTTGAAATGTGGGTCAAAGAAATCAACCCCATTAAAAACAACCTCGCTCAGAACTTGCTCATTCGCAACGATTACCAGAAAAAGCTCGCTCTTTTGATCGACAAAAGAGCATCCTTATTCATATCTATTGGGGGAGACCCCGATAAAGTCGAAAGATGGGAATGGCTTTCAGAAACCGCTCCTATAGAGAAACAGAAGAATTGGATAAAAAAAATTAGTGATTTTTTGGCGACCGACCCTGAAAACAAGCTAAGTCCCTTCCCTTGGAACAAAGAATATGATTTTTGGGAAAGCGAACAACACGCCGCACAATGGGGGAATGGGGCTAAAATCGCTTCAGAAAAGATTCTTCAACTCTTGTCGCAAGAAAAACAGCAGCTTAAAGAGATTTATGATCTCGAGAAGGAAAAAGAAAGCGCGCAAGAGGCGTTGGAAAAATTAGGACTCAGTGTGAGGGACGATTTCTCTGAAGAGACCGTGAGGGAGTGGCTTCAAACATATGCTTTTATGAATACATTACCCAACCGGTTTTTCGATTGGACTCCCTTCTCTGCAAAAAAAGGCTCCCAGCGCCAACTTAATATGATCGAGAAAGAGCTGCATCGGCTGCTGCCAATAGCCGTGTGGAATGATGTGGGACAGCTGGACTTGGAAGGCCGAAATCGATTATATCAGAAGCTCATCCCTATCGAAAAATGGAGTTCTCTCAAAAGAAAATGGGATGGTTATGCCTCTTTCAGAAATAGCTATAATCAAAAATTCGACGAAGTGAGACTCACTCTAAAAGAGCTATCGTTTTATGATTTTCCGGATGACATAAATATGAAACACTGGGAAGAGATCGCTGCCCTTCTCTCCAAACAAGCGGCACTATCAGAAAAAGCCTCGGAGTCACATCGTAAGAAATTCGAGTACGAAGAAACGCAAAAGGCTTTTGATGAAATCGGCAAGTCCTTTCAACTTTTAAACAGGGGAATTCCTGTACGGGAGATTTGGGTCAAGGATAAAGGGAAGCTTTGGAAAGAGGTGACAGAGAAATCTCCGGCGAACGCCGGGTTTGAAATCGCCTCCGAATTGAGGAAACTCCTTTATGAGGGTACCATGGACGTATTCATAGCCAATTGGGAAGATATGATCAAAATTCATGCTGATATCGATCAATACAACCATCTGATTAACAAAATCCCTTCGGACTCCTCTATCATTGAACAGTGGTGGGGCAAAAGCCCCAAAGGCCTGTCGGTGACGAACCTTGATTTATCGGTTCTCCCAGAGTCAGACAGCCCTCTTTTCGCGCATTTGGACTTGTGCAAAAAATGGTCGAGCCAATGGCAAGCCTTCCTAGAAAATGAGAATAAAGAGTTGAACAGCCGATTAAAAAGCGAAAAAGAAAGGGCTTTCGAGTTGCTCCGAGAAGCCATCGAGAAATTTCCCGAAGTGGAATGCAAGAAAGCCTTCATATCTGTGACCCAACCGTTGTTGAATCAAAAAGAAGAGTACTGGCCTTTGCAGGAGCTCATGAAAAGCATTGAGGAGCTGAACCCTGACCGTCTCGCAGCGCAAATCAATGAAATCGATGCAAAATTGACCGCTGCGGAATTCCAATCGGCACTGTCAAAGCGAGTACATGAGCTGTCATCAGACAAGGAGACGCTGCTTGCACTATCTAAGCTTAAAGATCATTATGAGCGATGTGGAGATCAGATCGACAGCTCTGCTTATCCCGAGTTTCGCGCTGCCTTAAAAGCTTTGCCCATTTGGATTACCACCGCCTTATCGCCGCAAGCTCTACCGATTCTCCCCGAATTATTTGATTTGCTGATCATTGACGAAGCGACCCAATGCACGCTTACTCCACTATTGCCTTTGATTTACAGGGCCAAAACGGTTACAGTCATCGGAGACCCCGAACAACTGCCCGCGATCGACATCATTCCTAAAGAGGCTGAAAGGGCTTTAGCCACGAAACTCGGCATTATCGAGTGGATGTCGTCTTATGGGCACGCAGGAAAGAGCGTCTATACATGTTTTTTGGATAAATTGCCAGGTAGGCATTTCGATGTCCTGTATTTGGACGAGCATTACCGGAGCCATCCCTTGATTATTGGGTTCTCCAACCAGCACATCTACCAGCAGCGCTTGAAACTGAAAAAGGCTTACGGCCAATCTGGACTAAACCCTTATGCCAACGGGGTTTATGGTATGGATGTCAGCGGTCAATGCCAGCGAGGGAAAGGGTATTCGAGTTGGATCAACGAACCTGAAGCTCTAGAAGTATCCAAGATAATTGTCGGTTTAAGCAACAATGGACAGCGTCATTCATTTTCTGTAGGCGTTATTTCTCCTTTCAAGGCGCAGGTGACTTTGATTGAAGAAATGCTCGAAAAGCATGCGGCCTCGGAAGGTGTGAAGGTCGGCACCGTTCACAAATACCAGGGAGGTGAACAGGACCTCATATTCTTCAGCCCAGTCGTTTCCGCCGGCATGCCCGGCGCCACTGCCCGGTGGGTTGAAAATCCTCCCAATCTGATTAATGTGGCAGTTACAAGAGCCAAAGATGGATTTTTCTTTGTAGGGGATTTCAAGGTGTGCAGAAAACAAGCTGGGATACTGGGAAAATTGACGCAGTACGTGGAGACGATTATGACCCTTAGAAAAACAAGTGTGGCGGAACTGGACCTATTCGGAAGAATGGTACTCTGCGGTTGGAGCCCTGAAATACATTGTCAGATAAGTGACATAGAGGTGGATTTTGTTCTAAGGAATGCTTCTCAGGGTACTAAACTAGTTATCGAGGTGGATGGCCAACAACACAAAAAAGCTAAGGTGCAGGATGCTTCCAGAGACGCGTTTTTAAGAGCACAAGGGTACAATGTTCTTCGCTTTACCACGCGAGATATCCTAGAAGTCCCCGACCGGGTGATCGAGGATATCCGGTCTGCTTACGAGCCTTCTCCTAAGAAAGAAGACAAGGTGTGGGATATCTCTTGAAAATCGAGGGACTAAACCCGTCCCTATTTATAGTGAGACCACTAAAGACGAATCTGTAACTTTGTAAAAAGGCTTCAGCAAATTGATAGAATGTTTATGGTCAGGCAAACGGGATCAAAAATTGACCACCCCTTCGGAGTAAAAAAAGTCAACCGGGAATGATCCGCATCGCATCATTTCTGGAGGTGAAGAGGGTGAGCAAAATGGCGAAAGAAGTCGATGAAATCATGAAAACATACGGAGAAGACGGAACTTGCAAAGGGACAGCGGACAGTATAGGGTTCGCTCGAAACACCGAGAAGAAGTATGTTCAAGGGGCTTGTAAAGAGTTTTCTGTGTAATTTCATCAGTTTTAGAATACTAACTTCAATGTCTTGATAGGGGTGATTGTCTTGGCTATCCATTTTTGTTGTGAAAATCTTGAAGAAGCGATAAGAAGAGCTGAAGGGTTCACGGGTGCTG
>Ga0116156_10002114_pt1 | contig 18295 bp, 19 predicted proteins | sample AD_UKC045_MetaG_FD_89891 | JGI IMG/M metagenome (GOLD analysis project Ga0116156, IMG submission 89891) | Active sludge microbial communities of municipal wastewater-treating anaerobic digesters from USA - AD_UKC045_MetaG | ecosystem: Engineered > Bioreactor > Anaerobic > Digestate | place: USA... | reverse complement strand
CCTGACGGACAGGTTCCGACACGCTGAACCGGTCACTGGCAATGGAGCTAAGGCCCCTGGGGCTCATCCCCTTGGTGTGTCGCAAGCAACTCCAATCGCCATCACCGGGAAGAACGGCCAATGCAGGGGCGCGTGATGATCACGCGCAACCGCTGATCTTCGGATCAGCACTGGCACGACCCACGGCGCAGACCATCGCGCGCCCCAACTCCCTGTTCGGGAGGGACGACACCACGCATCACGGACAGCGAAAGCTGGTCCCAACGAGAGATCGCGCCACGACGGGACGTAGGGTGCATCTTGATGCACCGCGACCGCCCACAGGTGCATCAAGATGCACCCTACACGGCGCTCCCTGCGCCATGATGTTTGAAATCACCGCTCGATTGCCCATTGCCGATTGCCGGACGCGCAGCGTTCACGCCCTCAAAGCCTCCCCAAGCTCCACAAAACTCCCGACCTGCACGTCATACGTCCCCGCCGCTGGCGCATCGAACTTGCCGCCCACGCCATACTCATCCGGCCGCGCCACATACCCCGTCCTGAAGCCACGTGTCCGCGCATGATCGAGATCCCACACATGGCACGCCACCATCATGATCTCCGACGGCTCGAGCATCAGCAGGCGCGGCGCGCTGTCATACAGCGCCGGCATCGGCTTGTAGGTCTGCGCAATGTCCGCGCCGAGAATGACGTCCCACGGAATGCCCGCGCGCTTCGCCATCTCGGTCACCAGTGCGATATTCCCGTTCGACAGCGCCGCCAGCGTATGCTGCTGCTTCAACGCCAGCATGCCCGGCACGGTATCGGCCCAGGTCGGCAAGCGCCGCCAGCCGCGCGCCAGCCAATCCTTCTCCTCCGCGTTCAGATCAGCGACCCCGAACTCGGCCAGCGCCACATCCAGCATCTCGCGATGCAACTGATCCATCGGCACATAGGGGCGTCGTCCCGATCGCACCTCTTCCATCGCCGGCTGGTATTCGCTGCGCCAGCGATTGGCGAACGCGACCCAGTCCAGCACATGCCCGTGCGCGCCGATAATGTCCTTCGATTCCTCTGCAATGCCGCTACACCAATCCACCGTGGTGCCGAACACGTCGAAAGTGAGCGCTTTGATCGAAGAGAGACCTGTCATGGCGCCCAACCTTGCACAGCATGGATTTCCACTCCAGACATCGCGGCGGGAGACTTGTCATGAACTTCATGTCCGACACCGCCGCGCCCGCGCATCCGGCGATCCTCGAAGCCATGGTCGCCGCCGCAACGGGCCCGGCGCCCAGCTACGGCAATGACCCGTGGACCAAGGCCGCACGCGACACGCTCTGCAAGGTGTTCGAAACCGATCTCGACATCTGGCTGGTCTCATCTGGAACGGCCGCCAACGCGCTCGGCCTCTCCATCCTCTGCCCCTCCCATGGCGGCGTGCTCTGCCATCAGGACGCACACATCCAGACCGACGAACGCGGCGCACCGGAATTTTACACCGGCGGCGGCAAGCTGATCCTCCTGCCCGGCAAGCACGCGCGCATCGACCTTGCTGCGCTGAAGACCCGCCTCGATTTCAACGATCCGGATTTCGTGCACGAAACGCCCGTCCACGCGCTCTCCCTGTCGAACCTCACCGAGAATGGCGCCGCCTATCGCCCGTTCGAGATCCAGGAACGCGCCGCCCTCGCCCGCGAAGCCTGCCTCGCCGTACATCTCGACGGCGCCCGCCTCGCCAACGCCCTTGTTTCAACGGGTGCATCGCCAGCCGAGATGACATGGCGCGCCGGCGTAGACGTCCTCTCCTTCGGCGCCACCAAGAATGGCGCGGTGGGCTGCGAAGCCATCATTCTCTTCGGCGCGGCACGCAAGCGCCTGCAGGAGTTGCAGATCCGCGCCAAGCGCGCCGGCCACATGCCGCCCAAGATGCGCTTCCTCGGCGCGCAGATGAGCGCATATCTTAAAGACGGGCTGTGGCTTGATCTGGCGCGCCGCGCCAATATGTCTGCAACCACCCTTGCTGCGGCGCTCACAAGCGCCGGCGCAAAGCTCACGCACCCGGTGGACGGCAACGAAGTCTTCGCCCACCTCCCCCCCGGGGCGGCCGAGCGGCTCCAGGCAGCCGGCGCCGGATTCTATCCGTGGCCGGACGGTTCCCACCGCTTCGTTACATCGTGGGCGACGGAGCCTGAAGAGATAGAAGCCTTCGCGGCGGCGCTTGAAAGCTAACGAAAGCTGAATCAAAAATCAGGGAAGCCGCAGACAAATCGCAGCGCTTCACTAACCTTCATATGGCACCTTCCTCATTCATTTCGGGAACCGCCTGGAATGTCGGGGTTTCGGATGCAGTTGAGTAGCTTCAGGGCCATATTCCTGGGCGAGGCCGATATTCCGGCCGAGCATCTCGACGCTGTACGCATCGCCAAGCGCAAGGCTTTCCATGCGCTCGCGCCCATGGCGGCGATCCACTCGCTGCTCAACGCGGTCGTCCTGACTATCGCTTTCTGGAACGAAGCCACCATGCCCCTGGTGTTCGTCTGGACCTACACCAGCGCAGTCCTCGTCTTCCTCCGCACACGCGAAGTAGCCCGTGCGAAGCAGATTACGGACGGAGCGGCCGAAGAACGCCACATCAAGCGCTACATCCTGATCAGCGGCGCCATCTGGGGTGCGATCATCGCGGCCCTGATGATATCGTCCGGCCCTGACAACGCGATGCTTCTTGGCGTTCTGACCGCAGCCGTCCTGTGCGTCGGCGCGCTCCTGAATTCCAGCTATCCGGCTGCCTCGCTCGGCTATTCGCTCTTCGTGGGCGGGGGCGCCTGCCTGGGAATGGCCCTCGGTGGCCACCCCTGGACCATCAGCGCCTCCCTCCTCCTGGCCGGCTGCATCCTCGCCCTCCAACGCTTCGCAGCCAGCAGCAACGCCCACTTCCTGCGCCGGCATATCAGCGCAGCGGCGCTTGAGGATGCGAAGGAAACGATGAGCATGCTGCTCAACGATTTCGAGGCGCATTCGAACGACTGGCTGTGGCGCATTGATGCGGATGGCAGCCTCGGCCCAGCCTCCCAGCGCTTCATCGACGCCAGCGGCCTGCCCGAGAACCTGCTGGAAGGCGGAAGCTTGCTGGCGCTCTTCACTCCGGAGTCGGCTCAACGGCTCGACGAACTGCTCAAACAACGCCAGGCCTTCCATGACGAAGTGCTGCGCGTGCAGATTGGCGGACATGACGGATGGTGGTCGCTATCGGGCCAACCGGCTGCGGACGGCGGCTGGCGCGGCGTCTGCTCCGACGTCACCCGCTCCCACGACGCCGAAGCCCGCATCGCCTACGTCACCGAATATGATGGCCTCACCGATCTTGCGAACCGCGCCATGCTGGTGCGCCAGCTCGAAGTCGCACAGGAATCCGTCGAACAGCATGGTGAAAGTTTCGCCCTGTTCGTCATCGATCTCGACAACTTCAAGGCGCTCAACGATACGCAGGGCCATCCCGCAGGCGACGCGTTCCTGAAGGTGGTCGCCCAGCGTCTGCGCGATTGCGTCGGCCCGAACGCTTTCCTCGCGCGCCTTGGCGGCGACGAGTTTGCAGTCATGTGTCGCGACATGCTGGCTGCCGAAGCCTGCGATCTGGCTGATCTTATCGTCGACGCGCTGCTCGCGCCTGTCCTGTTGAATGGCAGGGAAGTGCTCGCAGGCGGCAGCGTTGGCGTCGCAATGGCGCCGGACAACGGCACGGACCCCGCGATCCTGATGAAGAATGCCGAGCTGGCGCTCTATCGCGCCAAGGCCCAGGGCCGTGGCTGCGCCCGCTTCTTCGAAGTCGGCATGGAAGAAGACGCGCGAATTCGCGCCAATATCGAGACCGACCTGCGCAACGCGTTGGCGACCGATTCGATGGACGTCTACTTCCAGCCGCTGGTGAACACGCGCACGCGCAAAGTGGCCGCCTACGAAACGCTGCTGCGCTGGAACCGGCCCGGTCATGGCCTCGTTTCGCCGGCAGTCTTTATCTCCATCGCCGAAGAGACCGGCATCATCGTACCGCTCGGCGACTGGGTCATCCGCAAGGCGATCGAGGAAGCTGCGCAATGGCGCGATGAAGTGACCGTGGCGATCAACCTCTCGCCTGCCCAGATGAAGTCGCCATCGCTGGTCGCAACCGTCGTCGGCGCGCTGGCTGCCTCACAGCTTGATCCGAGCCGCCTCGAGATCGAGATCGTCGAAAGCGTCCTGATGGACGAGACCGAACAGAACATTCGCACGCTGCATGCGCTGCGCGAACTTGGCGTGAAGATCGCGCTGGACGACTTCGGAACGGGCTATTCCTCGCTCAGTTATCTGCGCTCATTCCCGTTCGACAAGATCAAGATCGACCAGCGTTTCGTGCGCGACATCGATACGTCCAACGAGAACCAGGCGATCGTCCGCGCCATCATCTCGCTGGCGCGAGACCTCAAGATGCGCGTCACGGCCGAAGGCGTCGAGAACGAACAACAGGCGGCTGTGCTCGCAGGACTCGGCTGCACGGAAGTGCAAGGCTTCCTCTACAGCCGCCCGGTTCCGGCCTCGGAACTTGAGAAGAAAGACGCTGCCTCACGTACGTCATCGAGCCTTGTGCACACACGCCGCCGCGCTTAGGCGCTGGATTTCTCCTCACGCGTGTATCCGCGCGAAAAAGGCGACGCGCGTTGTTCGAATCCCCGTTGCTGCTCCGCGCTGAGCATGGATAGATCGTCGGCAGGGTAGTCAGAGACTTGGGGGGATTTCCTGTTCGACGGGCCAGGAGCCATGCGCGCGCGAAGCGCCGTGGACGAGACAGCTTTATCATCACACGAGCTGTTCCAGCTACGCCTCGCCGATGCGCAAGCTTTCGGCAAGGCGAGTGAGGGCCTTGCCGCATCGCGTCCCGACCTGAGCGCCAAGTCCGGCCTGACCATTGTGCAGCGCGCAATCGGCTGGACGATCGTGATCGCCTTCAGCTGGTTCCTGTTCACCGCGACGAACATCACCCTGACCGTCGCAGAGATCAGCGTCGGGGTGCTGTTCGCGACCATCATCGGGCTGCGTCTCTTCGCAGCCATCCGCGCCGCCCGGCAAATCCCGGTGCGCAAGCCAGCCCGTGTCCAGGATAACCAACTGCCGACGATGACCCTGCTCATCCCGCTGCTGCGCGAGGGGCTTGATGTGGTGAAGGAGCTCGTCGCTGCAATCGGCCGACTGGACTATCCGGTCAGCAAGATGGACGTGAAGATCCTGGTTGAAGCCGACGACGTGGCCACGATCAACGCTGTGCTGGCCGCCAATCCGCCGCCCTGGTTCGAGATCATTCCCGTGCCGCCGGGCGAGCCACGCACAAAGCCCAAGGCTCTCAACTACGGCCTCGCCAAGGCGCGAGGTTCCATCATCGCGGTGTTCGATGCTGAAGATCGGCCCGATCCAGATCAGCCGCGCGCCGCAATGGCGGCTTTTCAAGCCGGCGGTTCCAGACTCGCCGTCGTGCAGGCGCCTCTGCTGATCCACAATGGCAAGGCCGGCTGGCTCGCGCAGCAGTTCGAGGTGGAGTACGCGATCCACTTCCGCGTCTGGCTGCCTTTCCTGGCATGGCTGAAGCTACCGCTCGCTCTGGGTGGGACGAGCAACTACTTCCGGAAGCAGGCGCTACTTGAAGCTGGCGGCTGGGATGCCTGGAACGTTACCGAGGACGCGGATATCGGCTTGCGGCTCGCGCGCAGGGGCCATGCCGCACAGACGATCACGCCGCCCACCTATGAAGAAGCGCCTGCCAAGCTGGGCTCGTGGATGAAACAACGCACGCGCTGGATGAAGGGTCATTTGCAGACGTGGCTGGTCTTGATGCGCAAGCCGTTCAAGGTTGTCCGCGAGATAGGCCTGATACGCTTCCTTGGTCTGCAACTGACTTTCGGGGTGTCGCTCATCGCTTCGGTCCTGCACCTGCCGCTATTTGCGTGGATCGCCTTGTGCGTCTTCCAGTTGCACAGTTTTGAATGGTGGCATGCCGCGCTCTGCATGATCGGCTATGCCGGTGTGGTGTTCGCAGCGTTGGCCGCGAAAGCCAGTTACGCGCGCTTCTCCACCCTGCTGACCCTGCCGCTCTACTGGCCGCTGCAATCCCTCGCGATGCTGTTCGCTTTCGTCGAGATGAAATTCAAACCGCATTACTGGGCCAAGACGCATCACGGCGCTAAAACTCCACCCTCACTGTCGGCTCCGCAAGCCGAACAGCCGCGCGTGGACAATGTGATCCAACTCGAACTGGCGCTCTAGCCCCGCGCCCAAAAGCCCCATGCAACGCCTGCCGAGCCCCGCTTGCCGCCGCCGTCGCGTCTTGCCATGTCTGTGCCCATGGAAATGGCTTTCACCATCGCAGTCTTGCTCGCTTTCGCCGCCGCGACGATGTTTGCCGGCTGGAAGGCGGGGCAGCCGCGCAAAGACAGCCTGAACGCGCAATGGATTTCCTGGCCACTGGTCACAGTCCTTGCCGGAGCCGCGGCGTTTTTCGCGCTGGTGCACGTGGTCAATCTGATGGGCTTTCACACCGGCGCCGCAGCCGCGCAAAAGTACAAGCTGTAGCCGGGAGCGATTGACCCTGCCCCCTGGCGTCGCTAGCCCTGTCTCATAACAAAGACGCGCGCCGCACCGGGAGACTTCCATGGCCGACCTCGAACAATTCAGCGCCAATACCCGCGCCTGGCTCGAGGAAAACTGCCCGCCGTCCATGCGCACGCCGATGGTCGAGGAAGAAGTGATCTGGGGCGGCCGCAACCAGAAATTCGTCAACCCGGATTCCAAGCTCTGGCTTGATCGCATGGCCGCCAAGGGCTGGACCGCGCCGACCTGGCCGAAGGAATACGGCGGCGGCGGACTGACGAAAGCGGAAGCAATCGTACTCGACAACGAACTGAAGCGCATCAATGCGCGCTCGCCCCTCGCCTCGTTCGGCCTCTGGATGCTCGGCCCCGTCCTGCTCGAATACGCCAACGAGGAACAGAAGAAGCGCTTCCTGCCCGAGATCGTCGCCGGCAAGATCCGCTGGTGCCAGGGCTATTCCGAACCGGGCGCAGGCTCCGACCTCGCCTCGCTGCAGACCAAGTGCGAGGACAAGGGCGATCATTGGCTGATCAATGGCTCGAAGATCTGGACGTCCTACGCCAACCACGCCGACTGGATCTTCTGCCTCGTCCGCACCGACTTCACGAAGAAGCACGAAGGCATCTCGTTCGTCCTGTTCGACATGACGACGCCGGGCGTCGAGACGCGCCCGATCCTGCTGATCTCTGGCTCTTCGCCGTTCTGCGAAACATTCTTCACCGACGTGCAGGTTCCGAAGAACCAGCTCGTCGGCACGCCGGGCAAGGGCTGGGACATCGCCAAGCGCCTGCTGCAGTATGAGCGTCAGAACATCTCCGCCACCGGCTTCGGGTCAGACCGCAATTCGGGGCCGACGCTGGCTGACATCGCGAAGAAATACACCGGCACGAAGGACGGCGCGATTGCCGACGCTGACCTGCGCGCCCGCATCACCAAGTCGATGATGTATGAGCAGGCGTTCATGCTGACGATCCAGCGCAACACCGAGCTGGCGAAGGCCGGCGCTGATGTTGGCCCGGGCACGTCGATCATCAAATACGCCGCCGCCAAGATGAACCAGACCAAGACCGAACTTCAGGTCGAGGCGATGGGCCATCAGGGCCTTGGCTGGGAAGGCGAAGGCTTCAAGACGGGCGAGCTCATGTCCACCCGCGCCATGCTGCGCGCCAAGGGCAATTCGATCGAGGGCGGCACGTCAGAGGTGAACCTCAACGTCGTGGCCAAGCGCGTCCTTGGCCTGCGCGACCACCAGTAGCGCCTAACGCATCAGGAAACGCAGGAGGCGTCTGGCGCGATTGCCGTAAGGCGGCGCGAGCCATGTGGCTGCGTTGAAGAAGCCGGCCTTGAACACGGCGCGCGGATGCGTGAAGCGATCGAAGCCGTGGCGGCCGTGGTAGAAGCCCATGCCGCTTCCACCTACGCCACCGAACGGCAGGCCTTCCTGCGCTATGTGGAGCAAGGTGCCGTTCACCGTGACGCCGCCTGATTGCGTGCGATCAAGCACGCTGGTCTGCTCCTTCTTGTCCTCGGCGAAGATGTAGAGGGCGAGCGGATGCGGGTGGCTGTTGATCCAGTCGAGCGCGTCATCCAGCGTGTCGTAACCGACGATGGGCAGGACGGGGCCGAAAATCTCTTCGCGCATCAGCGCACAGTTCTCCGGCGCATCCATGACCACGACCGGCGGAAGCAGACGCTTCGCGCGATCTGACGGCGCAGGATGGCGCAGGACCTTCGCGCCGCCGAGTTCCGCCTCGTTGATGGCCGCGATCATGCGATCGAAGGAGCGCTCGCTGATCACGGTGGAATAGTCTGGGCCGGCGTTGGGGTAATAGCGCCGCGCTTCGGCGATCACCTGCTCTGCCAGCTCGATCATGCGTTCGCGCGGCGCCATGACGTAGTCCGGCGCGATGCACGTCTGCCCGGCATTGACGAACTTGCCGTAGGTGATGGCTTTCACCGCCTTGGCCATCGAACCTGACGGGCAGATGACGGCGGGCGACTTGCCGCCGAGTTCCAGCGTGGTCGGCACGAGCCCTTCGGCGGCGGCCAGCGCCACCTTGCGGCCAATCGTGGTCGAACCCGTGAACACGAGATGGTCGAACGGCAGCTTGGTGAAGTCCGTGGCGACGTCGGGGCCGCCGAGCACCACGGCGACCTCCTCCTCCGAGAACGTGTCGGAGATCGCGCGATCAAGAAGCTCGGAGAAGGCTGGCGTTTGCTCGGACGGCTTAAGGATGGCGCGATTGCCGCCGGCGATGACATCGACCAGCGGCGATAGCGCAAGCTGCAGCGGATAATTCCACGGCGACACGATGCCGACGACGCCAAGCGGTTCCCTGCGTATCCAGGCCTGGCCCGGCCAGAACGCCAAATCGACGTCCTGATACGCCGGCTCCATCCACCAGCGCACATTCTTGCGGGCATGGCGAAGCGCCGACAACAGCACGGACGTTTCAAGCAGCGCCGTCTCGAAGCGCGAACGATTGCCGAAGTCGGTCGAGATGGCCCCGGCGAAGGCTTCCTGCCGTTTACGGACCATATCTTCCAGTCGGTCGATACGATCGATACGGATGCGCGAGGGTGGCGGGCCGTCACGCCGATGCGCCGCGCGCTGGACCTCCAGCAGGCGTGCGCCTTCCGACATCTTTGACGTATGGCCGTCCATGTAACACCCCTGCCGCCCCACCCAAGTTGACCCGGAGCGGCCTACGGTTTCAAGCTAAACCATTGGACGGCCTAGCGGCTGATCATGAATATTGTGACAGCGTGCGCCGCTTGCCTTGATTGCTGCAGGATAGGACGCAGCGGCGGCCCGATATGATGGCCGAATCAGACATTTCAGATACGCAACGTGCCGGTCAGGTCTTGCTGTTCAGCCGCGCCAACGCACCCTGCGCGACGAAGCGGGCGCGGGAGTTGAACTGCCGGTTGGCCAGCGCGAACACAATCACCAGAGTGGCGACGACAAAGCCATACCAGGCGATGAACCAGGCCAGCACGGCAATGGCGAGAAAGAAGGCGCGCAGGCCGTGCGTGAACTGCCCCGCTGCCGCGATGTTCATTTCAGCGACAGCTGCTGCGGCTTCTTCGGCACCCTGCTCGCCCGCTTCCGGCGTAGCCGCCAACATCACCGCCGAATAGTTGAACAGGCGGTAGGCCCAGCCGAATTTGAAGAAGGCGTAGGCGTAGAGGCTCATCAGAAACGCCGTCTTCACATAGAAGGCCGCACGGTCGATCTCGAGATGGACGAAGCTTTCCTCGAACGCGCCGATGATGGTGTCAGCCGCCGTCAGCAACGCGAAGCCGGCGCCGACAGCCAGCAGCGCGGTTGAGGCAAAGAACGATGTCGCCTGTTGCAGGCCGGTGATGATGTTGGCGTCGACGAGGCGAACCTCACGCGACGCCATCTGGCGCATCCATTCCCGCCGCTGGAATTTCATCGCAGCCGACAGCGTGTGCTTGTGCCATGGCGACCGATCTATCAGCCAGCCGAGGAAAGCCCACGTGACAAGGAAGAACGCCAACGCGCCGCCATCGAGCCAGGTCATTGTCCGCTCCGAATCCCGAGCACACTTTCCAGCACGATGGGGCGCTTAGCCAGTCTTGTCTTTCTATTGGGCCGACTTCTAACGACCGCCGAGGAAGTCCTGCTTGCCCAGCGGCACGCCGTTATGGCGCAGGATCGCGTAGGCCGTGGTGACGTGGAACAGGAAGTTCGGCAGGACGAAACCGGTCAGATAGTCGAGGCCCGCAAATTTCATCTCGCCGTTCGGGAATTTCAGCACGATCTCCCGTTCCTCCGAGCCATCAACCGCGCTGGCCGGAACGCTTTTGATGTAGTCCACGGTTTTTGCGATACGCTCGCGCAGCTCGGCGATCGTGGTTTCGGTGTCTGCCATCGACGGCGATGTACCACCCGAAAGGCGTGCGATCGCGAATTTCGAGGTATCGCTGGCGAACTGGATCTGCGCCGAGAGCGGCCGCATATCCGGCGCAAGACGCGCCGTTACCAGCAGGTTCGGATCGAAACCGCGATCCTTGGCGTACTTTTCAGCTTTCTCCAGCAGCGCATCCAGGTTTCCGAGCATGCGCAAAAACACAGGCGCCGAGGCCTTGTGCATCGATATCGACATTTGGATTGGTCCCTTGCCCTCATTTCCGCCAGAGTAACCAGCGGTGTCCGGTTAGGCATATGGGCGCCGTTTTCGGGCGCGCAATCTGCTAGGGTCACGAATCGTAGACGCCGAGGTTTTTGTGAAACTGCAATTCTGGTTCGAATTTGCTTCGACCTATTCCTATCCCGCTGTCATGCGCATCGACAAAGCGGCGGCCGCGCGGGGCGTCGAAATCGAGTGGCGGCCCTTCCTGCTCGGCCCGCTGTTCAATGCCCAGCAGGGGCTCAAGGACAGCCCCTTCAACGCCGTGCCGGTGAAGGGCTCCTATATGTGGCGCGACCTCGAGCGGGTTTGCGAGAAATACAGCCTGCCCTTCAGGCGGCCGGGTCGCTTTCCCCAGAATGGGCTGATGGCGGCGCGCATCACCCTGTCGCTTCCGCAGACGGAGCGGGCGAACTTCGTGAAGGCCGTTTATCAAGCCAACTTCGTCCACGACCGCGATATTTCCGATCCACAAATCCTTCATGCCGCAGCGCGGCGCGCAGGTCTCGATCCGCTCGAAGTCCTCGCGGCCATGACCTCCGAAACCATCAAGGAAGCGCTGAAGGAGGAAACCGCGCGGGCGGCCGATCTCGGCATCTTCGGCGCGCCCAGCTTCGTCACGGACACCGGCGAATTGTTCTGGGGCAATGATCGCCTCGAAGACGCACTTGATTGGACAGTACGCGGGACGCTAAGACCCAATACACAAAACTGAAGAAACGGTACGTCCGGGAGACAGCCATGGCTTTCGTGCTCAGCGAAGAGCAACAGATGCTGCGCGACAGCGCGCGTTCGTTTGCGGATGAAAAGCTGCCGGTCAGCCAGCTGCGCGCGCTTCGCTCCAAAGGCGAAGGCTTCGACAAGGCCGCCTGGAAAGAGATGGCCGAGCTGGGCTTCACCGGCGTTCTGATCCCGGAAGAATTCGGCGGTTCGGCTTTCGGCTATGTGGGCCTCGGTCAGGTGCTCGAAGCGCAAGGCCGCACCATCGCCGCTTCGCCGCTTGTCTCGACCGCCCTCATTGGCGCATCGGCGCTGATCCTCGCAGGCAGCCCGTCGCAGAAGCAGGCCTACCTGCCGCAGATCGCATCCGGCGAGCTGATCACCGCCCTCGCCGTTGACGAAGGCCCGCACCACGATCCCTCGCACGTCAAGCTGGCGGCGACCAAGTCCGGCGCCGGCTACACGCTCTCGGGCGAGAAGCGCTATGTGGTCGACGGCGCCGAGGCTGGTCTGCTGATCGTCGTGGCCCGCACATCGGGCGGCGAAAGCGACAAAAACGGCATCACCCTCTTCCTCGTGCCCGCCGACTCCAAGGGCGTGACGCGCACCGCGCTGAAGACGCTGGATGCACACGCCGCCGCAAACATCAGCTTCACGAATGTCGAAGTTGGCGCAGATGCCGTGCTCGGTTCGGCTGACGCGGGCTTTGCCACACTGGATGCGGTTCTGGATCGCGCCCGCATCGGCATCGCTGCTGAAGCGCTGGGCGCGGCTGATGCAGCCTTCGAGATGACGGCGGAGTACCTGAAGGTCCGCAAGCAGTTCGGCCAGCTGATCGGCTCGTTCCAGTCGATGCAGCATCGCGCCGCGATCATGTTTACCGATCTCGAACTCACCCGCTCGTGCGTCGCCGCAGCCTTCACAGCGCTGGACGACAACAGCAACAACATTCCGGAGTTGGCTTCGCTGGCCAAGGCGCGTGCGGCCGAGACGCTGCACCTCGTCTCGAACGAGACGGTGCAGATGCATGGCGGCATCGGCATGACCGATGTGCACGATAGCGGCCTCTACATGAAACGCGCCCGCGTCCTCGAAGCGCTCTATGGCGGCGAAAGCTTCCATCGCGACCGCTACGCGAAAGTCGGCGGCTACTAGGCGCACACAGGCTGGAGGGCGACCATGACCACTGACTGGACCGCCCAGACGAGCGACCCGAAGGTACGAAAGCTGATGCAGGGCTTCCCGCCCGCGCCTGATCTCGTCGTGCGCGGCGACAATGCCCAGTCCTCGAACGGCTTCCCCAATTCGCGCTGGTCCTACAGCCATCAGCGCGAGATGAGGTCGACGGCCAACGTGCGGCGCGGTCCGGGCGCGGCTTATGCCTTCCCACAAAAGCTGCGCACCGATCTCGATGCGATCAGCTTCACGACACAGGAAGGCAAGCAACTTACCTGGGGCCGGTCGATCGACGAGATGTTCACGGACGGCATCGTCGTCCTGCATCGCGGCGCGATCGTCTACGAGACCTATCGCGGCGCGCTTGAACCCCACCTGCCCCACCTGGCTTTCTCGGTGACCAAGTCCTTCATCGGCCTGATCGCCGCCGTGCTCGCGCACGAAGGCAAGATCGATCCGAACGCTGTTGTGACGCGCTACGTGCCGGAGCTGGATGGCACGGCCTATGCGGATGCCACTGTGCGGCAGGTCATGGATATGACGACCGGCGTTCAGTATTCCGAGAACTACACCGATCGGAACGCCGAGGTGCGCACCTATGGCATCGCCGCCGGCTTCAATCCGCAGCCCGAAGGCTATGCAGGACCCGACACCATCTTCGACTTCCTGCGCACGCTGAAAAAACAGGGCGAGCATGGGCAGGCGTTCGCCTACAAGACCTGCAACACTGAAGTCCTCGCATGGATCGTCCAGCGCGTGACGGACACGCCGATCACGCAACTGCTGTCGGAGCGCATCTGGCAGAAGATCGGCGCCGAGGAAGATGCATACCTGATCGTCGACCGTATCGGCACGCCTGCCTGTGGCGGGGGCATGAACGTGGCGCTGCGCGATCTTGCCCGCTTCGGCGAAATGCTGCGGCTTGGCGGCACGATCAACGGCGAGGACATCGTGCCGGAAGAGGTCATCGACGACATCATCAAGGGCGGCGATCGCGAACATTTCGCCAAGGCTGGCTACACCACCGTTGCGGGCTGGAGCTATCGCAACCAGTTCTGGGTCAGCCACGACAAGTTCGACGCCTTCACTGCGCGCGGCATCCACGGACAGGCCTGCTGGATCGCGCCGAAGGCTGATGTAGTCATCGCGCGCTTCGCCTCGCATCCGATCGCAGCCAACGGCAACAGCATTCTCGACAAGGTCTCTCTGCCCGCCTACGCGGCGCTGGCCGAGCACCTGATGCACACCTGATCGCCTGCCCCAATCAGATAATACACCGGGAGAACCACCATGATTGAGAACCTGTTTTCGCTGAAGGGACGCGTGGCGCTCGTGACTGGCGGGTCGCGCGGCATCGGCAAGATGATCGCGCAGGGCTTCGTTGAGAGCGGCGCAAAGACCTATATCTCCGCGCGCAAGGCCGATGCTTGCGATGCGACCGCCGCCGAATTGACCGCACTGGGCCACGCGCCCTGCATCTCGCTGCCGCAGGACATCTCGACGGTCGCCGGCGCGAAGATGCTCGCGGAAGAAATCTACAAGCGCGAAGGCAAGCTCGACATTCTGGTCAACAATGCTGGCGCGGCATGGGCTGCGGACTTCGACGAATTCCCGGAAGCTGGCTGGGACAAGGTGATGAACCTCAACGTGAAATCGCCCTTCTTCCTGACGCAGGCGCTGCACGCCGCGCTCAAGAAGGGCGCGAGCGCTGACAAGCCGGCGAAGGTCATCAACATCTGCTCGATCGACGGGATCAAGCTGAACCCGCTCGAAACGTATTCCTACCACGCCTCGAAATCGTCGCTGCTCTATCTCACCAAGCGCATGGCTGCGCGTCTGGTGCAGGACAATATCATTGTCACCGCCATCGCGCCGGGACCGTTTGCGTCCGAGATGAACCGCGCCGCGCGCGACATGGAAGACGCTGTCGCCTCGCGCACACCGATGCGCCGCATTGGCCGCGACGAAGACATGGCGGGCACGGCGATCTTCCTGGCATCGAAAGCTGGCGATTATGTCTGCGGCGACTCGATCGCGGTTGATGGCGGCATCGCCTACGCCACATTGCCGGAGCGTGAGGTCTGAGCGGAAGTTTGAGCTAGGTACCGTGGCAAGCGGCTGGGGAAACCCAGCCGCTTTTTCATTGTTACAAAGCATGACCGGTTCCCCCGATCTGCAAACTTATGAATTGTGTGATTCCCGGAACTCGTAGCCGCTGAGCCTCGTTTTGAAGTGACCATTCAGAGCGAGGAAGGCCCAGACCCATGAACACGCATGTTGAAGACCTGATCGCATACCCACAGCGCCACTTTGACCGCCCGGAAGAAGTACTCAGCGAACCCACGCTCAGCGTTGACGAAAAGCGCCGTATTCTCGAGAGCTGGAAGCTCGACGCGCAGCGTCTGGCGGAGAGCACTGCGGAGAACATGTCGGGCGGTGAAGAAACCAACCTGCGCGATGTTTCCAAAGTGCTGGTCCAGCTGAAGTCGATGGAAGGCATGCCGATTGCCCGCCAAACGAAGCAAGGGTCTGACGTTGGCGCCGGCATGGCGACTGGCGCTCTCGTGGGCGCAGGCGCTGGCCTTGTGATCTCGGCGGTAACTGTGCCGTCGATCGCGTTGGTCGCACAGGTTGCTGTGGTTGGTTTGATCATCGGCGGCGTAGTTGGCGCTGTGACCAAGGCTGCGCGCTAACCGGCCAAGGCTGCGCGCTATCCGGAACGAACGGGCGCAAGGCACGTTGCGTTACCTGCCAGATCAAGGAGTTTGAATCATGAAGCTGCTCATCATTTCCGCAGCCGTGGCGACTGGCCTGACGGCTACCGCCTGTACGTCCTCCGGCGCGACCGAACGCGGCGCGGCTGGTGGCGCTCTCCTGGGTGCAGCGGCTGGCGCGATCATCGGCAACAACACGGGCTCGGGTAATGCGGGCCAGGGCGCAGCGATCGGCGCGGCCACCGGCGCCATTGCGGGCGGTGTGGCGGGCGCGGCGTCTGACCATAACCGCGACAGCGATCGCGGCGGCTATCGCCAGGATCGCGGGCCAAACGGCGAAGCCCTGATCTTCGATAACCGGGCCAACCGCTACTATTACGTCGATAGCCGCAGCGGCCGAACCTATTGGGCAAATGGCGAGTATCGCGGCTAAGCCCTGATTTATCTCGTTTTGTGGGAGCGCTGCTTCAGTGGCGCTCCCGCGGCATTTTTGCCGGGAACAACTACCCGCCTGAGCCATTGATGAGGCGGTGAACGGACGAATTATCCTATGACAGAAATCCAGGAAAAAGAGCTGATCGAGCAGATCGAACGGGACGTCACGAATCGTGGCGGTCTGGTTGCGCTCGTGCTTTGCCTGTCCGTTGCGGCCGGCTTGCTGGTCGCTGGCGCGATGGCGTTCTTCCCGGCCGGTTAATTTGCCAGCCTTGGTTCCGCAAGCGGAACCTTGCCTCGGTCGCCTGCGTTTGTTGCGCGGGCCTGCATTATGGCCGGGGATACATTTCCAAATGAAGACGATTGCGCTGTACAATCCGAACTCCGGTTCCGTTTCGGCTGACGGAGGCGAACGCCTCAAATCCGCTCTTGAAGCCAATGGCATTCGCGGCGCCGAGATCGTGGCGACGGATGGGTCGGACTTCTTTGGACAGCTGAAGAAGCTCGCCGAGAAGCAGCCGGACCTGTTCGTGGTGTGGGGTGGCGACGGCACGCTGAAGGGCGCGCTGGAGACTGTGGGCCAAGTGACGCCGAACCTTCTGCTGCTGCCGGGCGGCACAATGAACCTGCTGCCCAAGGCGATCCACGGCGACAAGACGTGGGACCAGACGATTGCCGATGTCATTCGTTCGCCGAAACGAATGACGCTTCCAGCCGGCAAGGCGAATGACGAGCTGTTCTTCTGCGCCATGCTGGCTGGCGCTCCTGCTCGGTTTGCCGAGGCGCGCGAGAGCCTGCGCCGTGGAGATCTGGTGAAGGCCGCTACCGAAACGGCTGCTGCGATCGAAGTGTTGAACAGCCTGAACCTCGACGCGACGCATGGCGCCGGGTACGGTTCGGATGGGGGGCATCTGCCGACGACCAGCATTATCGGCGCTGTTGTCGGCGCTTTGACGAAGGAGGGGAAAGGCATGGAAGTGGCCGCCCTTGCCTCGCCGACGACCGGCGGCGCACTCAACGTTGTATGGTCTTCGTTCTTCACCGACTGGCGCACTGCGCCGGGCGTGACCGTTGTGCCGGCGAACGCGATGGAGATCGTCAACAAGGATGGCGGAGACATTCCGGTGATCGCCGATGGCGAGCACATTGATGCGGGACCGAAGGTCACCGTGTCGTTCGTGGAGGAAGCTGCACAATGCCTGACAGCGGGCTGACACCCAAACCTGTCCGCCTGGTGCATCTGTCGGACATTCACTTCGGCGCCGAAGATATCGAGGCGCTGACCGCGGTTGAGCAGTTCATCTCGCACCTGAAGCCGGATGGGATCATCATCGCGGGCGACATTACGCAGACGGGCAAGCGATCCGAGTTTGAGGCGGGGCGCGCCTGGTTCGACAAGCTGGGCTTCCCGGTGATTTCTGCGCCGGGCAATCATGATACGCCGGTGTTTCATATCCCTGCCCGTGTGGTCGCGCCGTTTGATCGGTATGAGCGGTACATGGAGGGGATGGATATCGTTGGGCAGATCCGGAATTTCGGCGAGGGACAGGTTCGCGTGTCCGCCATCAATTCCGCGCGTGGTTTTCAGGGCCGGATGAACTGGGCTGATGGGGTGATCGACCTTGGCGATCTGGACGCTGCGCTCGATCGGCTGTCCAAGGGGCCGGAAGATGCGTGGCGACTTTTGATCTGCCACCATCCGCTGAACCAGCCGCAGCTGGCGAAGATAACGGTCGAGACGAAGCGCGGTGATGAAGCCTTGAAGCGCTGCGCGGCGGCGAAGGTGGATGCGATCATCACGGGCCATATCCATGACGCGTTCACATTTCCCGTGCCGGGCGTTCGCCGCCCGATGGTGCAGATGGGATCGGGTACGCTTTCCACGCGACTACGCTCAACCCGGCCGAGCTTCTGTGTGATCCAGTTTGAAGGTCAGCGCATGATGCAGGACGTTGTGATCATTGATCGCAATGGGCTGGAGATTCATCGCAACTATGATTCTGCATTAAATTCCGAAGGCGGAATGGTGGAGGGAACTCACGCCGCAGCGGCTCGTTGATACGCCGAAGCCCACTTTGAAACATGGGCGCTGCTGATAGAGGATCTCGACAATGCTCAGCTGGACACTCGTATTTCTCGTTGTTGCCGTGATCGCGGCGGTGCTTGGTTTTGGCGGCATCGCGGCGTCGGCTGCGGGTATCGCGAAGATTCTGTTCTTCATCTTCCTCGTTCTGTTTGTTGTGTCGGCCGTCATGGGCGCAACGCGACGCGGCACGTAAGTCCAGAGCGATCTGGGATAGCAGCGGCCCGGCGAAAGCCGGGTCGTTTGCGTTTGGGCGTGAGGGGGCGTTCTCGCAGATGGCTGCGAGGTGTGGCAGTTGGTAATTCGCAATCGAGTGGGATGAGGGAGGTCCGCGCGAAGACGCGCAGCCCCCTCCGTCTCGGCGCGAAGACGCGCCGATCCACCTCCCCCGCGCTTTGCGCGAGGGAGGACTG
>Ga0116156_10002106_pt1 | contig 18325 bp, 20 predicted proteins | sample AD_UKC045_MetaG_FD_89891 | JGI IMG/M metagenome (GOLD analysis project Ga0116156, IMG submission 89891) | Active sludge microbial communities of municipal wastewater-treating anaerobic digesters from USA - AD_UKC045_MetaG | ecosystem: Engineered > Bioreactor > Anaerobic > Digestate | place: USA... | reverse complement strand
GACGCCGATTTCCCTACTGTCCTCTAGCTCAGGGCCACATATCGGCCAAGCCCTGCGCAAATGCTCTTACATCTTCGACGCGCGAATTCTACCACTTCCCCCCTTAGATGCAATACAGCGCCGTGCGGAATTTAACTTGGGTTCTGGTTCTAAATGCGTCCGACCCGGATGGGCCTACGACGTCGTCCGCATGCGCGCTAGGGCGACTTCGGCGCTCGCCAAGGACAACGCTGCGGGTGAATCGCCCCGGTTTTCGAGGAGGCCATTGGGTTTAAGTTGATGCGGTTTCGGCAGCGGTATTGGCCTGCAGCCTCCAGTAGTTTGCCTCAGCTTCTGCCGGAGGAATATGGCCGATGGGTTGCATCAGCCGTTCGTGGTTGTACCAGTGCACCCATTGCAGGGTGACCAGCTCAACCGCCTCGCAGGTTTTCCATGGGCCGCGGCGGTGAATCACCTCGGCTTTGTACAGGCCGTTGATGCTTTCGGCCAGGGCGTTGTCGTAGCTGTCTCCGCGTGAGCCCACCGAAGGTTGGATGCCGGCTTCGGCCAGTCGTTCGGTGTAGCGGATCGACAGGTATTGGCTGCCCCGATCCGAATGGTGAATCAGGGCGTTGGCCGCAGGCTGGCGGGCGTACAAGGCCTGTTCCAAGGCGTCGAGCACGAAGCTGGCCTGCATGCCGCGGCTGGTCTTCCAGCCCACGATGCGACGCGAGTACACGTCGATCACGAAGGCCACGTAGACCCAGCCCTGCCAGGTGGATACGTAGGTGAAGTCGGACACCCACAACTGATCGGGCCGGTCAGCACGGAAGACGCGGTTGACGTGATCGTGCGGACAAGAGGCTTTGCTGTCAGGCACCGTGGTTCGCACCTTCTTGCCGCGACGAACCCCCTGCAGCCCAAGCTGCTTCATCAAGCGTTCCACCGTACAACGCGCCACGGCGATCCCTTCGCGATGCAATTGTCGCCATACCTTCTCGGCTCCGTAGACTTGCCAGTTGGCATGCCAGACCCGCTGGATATCGGCCATCAGGTCCTCATCACGCCTTGCGCGTGCGCTGCGCAGATCCGGGCTGCGGGTTCGCGCTGCATGGCGCCGGTAACACGACGGGGCGATCTCCAATATCTTGCAGATCGGCTCGACCCCGTAGGTGTCGCGGTGTGCGTCGACGTAGCGCTTCACTTCCTGAGTTGGCGGTCGAGCTCCGCCTGGGCGAAAAACGCGCTGGCCGTCTTCAGGATTTCGTTGGCCCGGCGCAGTTCCTTGTTCTCGCGTTCCAGAAGGCGCAACCGTTCGCGCTCACCGCTGGTCAGCCCTTCACGTGCACCGGCGTCGATCTGGGCGCGCTTGACCCACTCATTCAACGTTTGCGGCACGCAGCCGATCTTGGGCGCAATGGACTCGATGGCAGCCCACAACGACGGGTGCTGGTCACGCTGCTCCTGCACCATGCGAACGGCGCGCTCGCGTACTTCCGGGGAAAACTTCTTCGACTTGTTCATGGCTCCATTCTCTCAAGAGTTGGAGCCTCCTCAAAACCCGGGGCGATTCAATATTGAGCGTGCCGATGGATCAGAAGGAACTGTCATGCACGGTCAATCCAGCCTGCTCTCGATCACATTCGCTCTCGTGCTCGCGCTTGCGAGCGTGACCAGCTCTGCGCATGACGAAGGCAGTCAGACTGGCGTGAGCAAGTCCCCTGATGCTGGCAGTGCATCGAACGCAGGACCACAAACAGCTTCCCCTCAAGCCCCTGTTCAAGCAGCCCAACCAGGGGCGACAGCGAGTTTGCCGTGTCAGGCCTTTACCCGACCTCCGGCCAAGCCACATGATCCGGCTGATCTTCTTTTCACGTTCGACCAGCTTGATCATTGGTACCGCGTTCCAGGCGAGTTCACTCATCGACTCGATGGCGACCAATATGGTTTCGAGTCACTCTCCTTCATCATTTCCGAAACGCACCCTGGTGGGGGGCCCGGACTCCATGTGCATGACACCGAAGAAGCTCACGTCTTGCTCCACGGGAGTGCCCAGTATCGGATTGGCGAGAAGACGATGACGGTGCAGGCGCCCTATGTGGCGAAGGTCCCGGCCGGTGTCCCGCATACATTCATCAACGTGGGAATGGAGCCCTTCAACCTGGTTGCAGTGTTCGCGACGAAGCATCCAACCACAACGAGAGTCGGACCCAATCCTTTGGTTCCACTGTGGGAGAACCAACATGCGCCTGTGCTGTGCAGCCCATCAAAGTAGATGTCCGCGAGCGCCCGGGCCTACCGTTCCGTCAAGCGGATTGCTTCCGACAGGCTTCGCACGCCTACCGCTGCCGCTCATGTCCCGCGTCGGGCTGGATTGACGGTGCGCGCAGGTGCTTGCAGGCAATGTGGTGAGCGAGCCGCAGTATCCGGCGCACTCAGGTGGTACGGCGCTTTGCTCTGGCCACGTGCCCGCCAGTACTGCGCGGATTGCGCGGGTGGCTTGAACTTCCTTGGCCTCTTGGCGCTTGCAGCAGTTGCCGTTGCCGCTTTCGTGCTTGCGGTAATTGTCTGGTAAGCGACATGCGCAAGCCCAACCATTTGTTCGAGTCCCCGTGCTGACGCATGCGGCTTGAATCTGGCGTCAGGCCGCTTGGCACAAACCCGCTTGCTCGGAGAGGGCAAATGATCGAACTTCCGATATGAGATCCGTGCGACCTTTGTGTGGCAAGTCGCGAAGAGCGATGGAAGATCATCGACGAGGGCGAACACACTCTTGCCGTGATCAATCCGTGGCAGTTCGAAGTTGGCCAATGCTGCGTCATCACGCGTCGTCACGTCGCGACTACCCGGAGTCGGCGGCGGAAAGAGACGAGGAAACCCGCCGCGTGGCGGCGGCAACTCAATGCCGCGCATGCGCGATGGCGTTTGGCACGTGAGCCGCGACATTCACCTCGGCCAGGACATTCCGGGATATCGCACGTGCGATCTCGAATCGACTCCACTCCATGGCGCGGCTAGACTCATGCGCCCGAACAGCAACTGACGTTTCATGCAACGTATCGCTCTGGTTTTCATGATTGGTGCTGTCACCGGCTGCGCCGCCCACGATCAGATTCTCACTTCATCGAACTCGGCCGAGCTGGGCTTTTCCCGCGTGGCCGCGCCGGGTGGGCTTGCGGGCAAGTTCGACAGCGTTGATGGCAAGCGCCTGGACGGCTCGCCCTTGACCATTCGCGTCAGCGAGGGCCGCCATGTGATTGGCTACTCGTGCCCGGATGTGATCTCTGTCGACTTTCAGGCTGAAGTCTCCGCGTCATTCGTTCGTGGGCGTCGTTACGTACTCGACTGCAACGCCAATGCGCCTGGCGTTGTTCGCGAGCAATAGTTGGCCTCTCCCGAATCCTTCGGCGGTGCAAAAATGCCAACAGCAAAATCCAGGCCCGTCCACTCGACACCCGCAGACTCGACGTCTGCAGTTGATGCATTCATGGCCTCGCTCGCGCATCCGCACAAGGCTGAAATCGAAGCATTGCGAAAGCTGATGCTCGGGGTTGATCCTTCGGTCCGGGAAGGCATCAAGTGGAACGCTCCAAGCTTCCGCACCACCGAATACTTCGCCACGACGAATCTTCGGGCGAAATCAGGGTTCAGCGTCATCCTCCACCTTGGCGCCAAGGTTCGTGAGCTGCCGGCCAGCGGCGTAGTCATCGATGATCCAGCCGGGTTGTTGAAGTGGCTGGGAACGGATCGAGCCATGGTCGCGTTCGCCGACGCTCCGGAATTCAAAAAATCCTGCCTGGCCTTCCAGGCCATCCTGCGGCAATGGCTCGAGTTCGTTTGAAACTGGCAATTGCCGGTTCGCTCAGGCAGGCTTGAGGCTCGACCTTCGATCTACGGACTTGCTTGCGACCAGGCCCCAGCATCGAACGTTAGACACTCATTGGAGAATTTCAATGATCGCCAAGGTCTTGGTCCTGCTGCTTGTACTCGCAATGCCCGTTGCCCAAGCCCAGGATGAGCCGGCCGGCAACAAACGTCCGGACAACCCGCTTGTTGGATCCTGGCGCTTGATCCGCTATGCCGATACTCCCAAGGGAGGCGAGCCCGTCCATGTATTCGGCGTATCGCCCATTGGACAATTCATCTTCACTGAAGACGGGACCATGTCGGTGCACATCATGCACAACCCGCCAAACCCGAAGAACGCGATCGTGGACCCCGATCCGGATGCCTGCTTGCCGAGCTGGTATTGCGGCTACTTCGGCACGTATACGGTCGACCCGACCAATCACTATTGGGTGACGCACGTACGGGGCGGCAATATTCCTTCCTACATTGGAACTGACCAAAAGCGCATCTTCAAAATGGAAGGGGATCGCCTGGTGATCTCCGAGACCTACCTCTCGGAAGGTGTTCCCGTGACTGCCGAACGCGTGCTTGTTCGTACTCCAGACGCATCGCATTAGATCCATCGGGACGTATCGCGCAGTCGAGGAGACAACATGGCAGTCAAGCGGCTGGACAACGTCGGTATCGTGGTGGAAGACCTCGATGTCGCCATTGCGTTCTTCCTCGAGCTTGGACTTGCCCTTGAATGCCGCATGCCGATCGAGGGCGAATGGGCCGGCCGGGTCACCGGAGTGCGCGATCAGCGCGTCGAGATCGCCATGATGCGCACCCCAGACGGGCACAGTCGTATTGAACTCTCGCGCTTCAATGCGCCCGCCATTGCGTCCGACCACCGCACAGCGCCAGTGAACTCATTGGGATACCTGCGCGTCATGTTCACGGTCGAGGACATCGAGGACACCCTCGTCCGGCTTGAAAAGCTCGGTGCATCGGTGGTCGATGAAGTCGTCGATTACGAGAACACCTACCGGCTCTGCTACATCCGCGGCCCGGAAGGCATTCTCATCGGGCTTGCCGAGGAACTCGGCCAACAGGCTTCCGAATGAGCATTGGCGCCTCGCTGCGGCAAACCTTCGGCTGAACCCGGGCGTCATGCACGCGGGTCCTGCGGGCAAGTGATCAACGAGAAGTTCCGATGAACGTACGCAAGCAGATAAGAGACCATATCGCAGCTCAGCCGGAGTCCAAGCGACGCGACATGCAGGCGCTGCATGACATCATTCTTGGGGTGATGCCGGGCTGCAAACTGTGGTTTCTTGATGGCCTGGATGAAAGCGGCCGGACCCTTTCCAATCCCAATATCGGTTACGGCGTACAGACCATGACGTATGCCGATGGAAGTGCCAGGCAGTTCTATCAGGTCGGAATCAGCGCAAATACAACTGGAATCTCAATGTACATCATGGGGATAAAAGACAAGAAGTACTTGCCCGAGAACTATGGCGACAGGATCGGCCAGGCGAGCGTGTCGGGCTATTGCATCAAGTTCAGGACGCTCGCAAACATCGACGTCAAAGTCCTCGTGGATGCGATGCGATACGGGATTGGACAAACACGTCCCTGACAATTCCCTTGGAGATTCCGGAACCGCCGACTTGCTGGCTGCAGCGCCCGGCGGGAATGACCCGGTTCGCTGCCGGTTGCACGACAACACCGGCCTTGACCGGAGCAATGTTCTGCCGTCCTCTTGCACCAGCCGAAAGTGATTCGAGATGACTCAATCAGATCCGTCGACATTCGAGGCGAAACTGCAACGCCCGGCGAACTCCGGGGAGGACGACTCCTTGAGCTTTCTGGTCCTGCCAAAGGCGGCCAGTGACGTGTTGCCGAGGCGCGGCAGGACAACCGTCGAGGGCACCATCAACGCAGCTCCGTTTCGGGCGACGCTTGAGCCGGATGGCCGCTTGAGCCATTGGCTCAGGGTGAGCGCGGAGCTGCGCGAGGCTGCCCATGCGAACGTGGGTGAAGTCGTCACCGTGCAAATTTCGCCCATGGATCCGGAGCCGGAACCCCAGGCGCCGGACGACCTCATGAGGGCCCTTGCGACTTCTTCGGCTGCACAAGCGACCTGGAAGGACACCACGACAATCGCGCGCGTCGACTGGATCCACTGGGTGGAATCCGCCAAGCAGGCCAGGACGCGCAAACTGCGCGTGGACAGCGCGTGCGACAGGCTTGCTTCGGGCAAGAGGCGTGTCTGCTGCTTTGATCCATCGGGTTTCTACAGCAAGAGCCTCAGCGCGCCCCGGTCGGCGGACTAGCGCAAGAACCCGGTGTGCGTCCGACGTGGCGCAAAACAACCGGGCACGCGGACCGGTCATTGCCCGCCTTTTTCGATGGTCCCTGTCGGCGGCGGATCCGCTGTCAGGTTACAGTCGGTGACGTGCCAACAAGGTTCCTGCTGCAATGATACGAATCCGCGAAATCGACCACCTCGTGTTGCGCGTGCGTGACCTGGACGCGACGCTGCGCTTCTATTGCGATGTACTCGGCTGCACGGCCGAACGAAGGAATGATGTGATCGGACTGGTCCAGTTGCGCGCGGGCCGCAGCATGATCGATCTCGTGCCGGTGAACGGCAAGCTGGGACGTGAGGGTGGCGAAGCGCCCGGCAAGGGAGGCAGGAATCTCGATCATCTGTGCCTGCGGATCGAGCCGTTCGATGAACCTGCCATCCGCGCGCACCTGCAACGCCTCGGCATCAGCGCCGGCGCGACCGCATCGCGTTTCGGCGCCGAAGGCGAGGGCCCCTCGATCTATATCGAGGATCCGGAAGGCAATGTGGTCGAACTGAAGGGTCCACCGACGGATCAACGCGTCGACACGGCCTGAGCACCGCAAGAATGCGATGCGGGATGGCCCGCGCTGCAAGTCCATCGCTTCACATCGATCCGGCACGTCGTTTCACACCCACCCGGAGTGACCGAAACGCCTGTCGGTTTTGCCGCATCCTGAAGGAGAGAGCGCGATGCAAACCATCCAGCCTGACCCGGGTTTGACGGGCCACACCGCCGGCCGATCCGGTTCGATCACGAATGCCATGGTGACGACCGCTCTTGAACTGCCCGGCTACCGCATCGTGCGCAGCCTCGGCGTGGTGCGCGGGCTGACCGTGCGTTCGCGGTCCATCGTGGGAAATTTCATCGGCGGCCTGCATTCGCTGTTCGGCGGCAACATCACGGTCTATACCAACCTGTGCGAGCAGACGCGCGCGGAAACCTATCAGTTGATGCTCCGGCAGGCGCGACAGGCGGGTGCCAACGCGATCATCGGCATGCGCTACGACGCCACCGAGCTGATGCCGGGCCTGGCGGAAGTGCTCTGCTACGGCACCGCTGTCCTGGTCGAGGACGACGCTGCACGGCGGGGCTGACGAATCCGGCGCAGATGCGTTTGCGCATCGCGGGAATGACTCAGGCAAAGAACCGGACGAATGCGGCTATGGCGTGGTCGATCGCGGCGTCATCGATGTCGAGGTGCGTGACCAGTCGCACGCTGGGCAGATAGCCGATGCTGGCACGCACGCCGGCCTCGGTCAGGCTGCGGTCGAGTTCGCGCAGCCGTTCGGTCGGAACGCGGATGAAGACCATGTTGGTGTGACACGCCTGGACCTCGACTGCAGGAATTGCGCGCAGCCCTGCGGCCAGCCTCGCGGCACGTGCATGATCATCGGCCAGTCGCTCGACATGGTTATCGAGCGCATGCAGGCCGGCCGCGGCGAGGATGCCGGATTGGCGCATGCCGCCACCGAGCATCTTGCGCCAGCGCCGGCCACTTGCGATCTGTGCCTGCGCGCCGAGCAGGACCGAGCCGACCGGTGCACCGAGTCCTTTCGAAAGACAGACCGAAACCGTATCGAACCCTGCAACCAGATCGCGTGGCGGCACGCCACTCGCGATCGCGGCATTGAACAGGCGTGCGCCGTCGAGATGGGTGGAAAGGCCGCGCGATCGCGCCCACTGCGTTGCGCGGATCACGTAGTCCGCCGGCAGCACGCGACCTTGCCAGGTGTTTTCGAGGGCGAGCAGGCGCGTACGCGCGAAATGCGCATCGTCCGGCTTGACCATCTTTTCAAGCGTCGCCAGCGAAAGGCTGCCGTCGTCCTCGTTGGATACCGGCTGCGGCTGAATCGAGCCGAGCACGGCCGCACCGCCGCCTTCGTACTTGTAGCTGTGCGCTTCCATGCCAACCAAGAATTCGTCGCCACGCTGGCAATGCGCGAGCAGGGCAATCAGGTTGGATTGCGTCCCGCTCGGCACGAACAGGCCGTGTTCGAAACCCAGTTCACTGGCCAGCCGCTGTTCGAGCTTGCGTACCGTGGGATCCTCGCCATAGACATCATCTCCGACCGGTGCGGCCGCCATTGCGGCGCGCATCGCCGCGGTCGGCTGGGTAACGGTGTCGCTGCGCAGATCGATGGTTTTCACGGGTGCTGTCCGGAGTGCGAAAGGCGTGATGGTAGCGTGACCGTCCGCGCGCCGCGGCATCTGCAGCGCTTCGGCCAACTCGGCTAAACTGGGTGGATGAGACTCGCCACGTGGAACGTCAATTCGCTCAACGTGCGGCTGCCGCACGTCGAACAGTGGTGCGCGCAGGCCATGCCCGATGTGCTCGGCATCCAGGAAACCAAACTCGAGGATGCGAAATTTCCACGCGCCGCGATCGAGGCGCTGGGTTACGAAGTCGCGTTTTCCGGGCAGAAGACCTACAACGGCGTCGCCATGCTGTCGCGGCTGCCGATCGAGGATGTCGTCACCGACATCCCCGGCCTCGAGGATCCGCAACGGCGAATCCTCGTCGCCACAATCGGCGGCATGCGCGTGGCCAATCTCTACGTGGTCAACGGACAGGCTGTCGGCAGCGAGAAATACGCCTACAAACTCGACTGGCTGGACAAGGTCACGCGCTTTCTCGAAGTCGAGTTGCGCAACGACCCGCGCCTGATCGTGATGGGCGATTTCAATATCGCGCCGGATGACCGCGACGTCCATGATCCGGTCGCATGGCACGAACAGATCCTCTGTTCGACGCCCGAACGCAATGCCCTGAAGCGCCTGCTCGACCTGGGTCTCAGTGACAGCTTCCGCCAGTTCGATGATGCCGCGGGCAAGTTCAGCTGGTGGGACTATCGGCAAGCCGGGTTCCGGCGCGATCTTGGCCTGCGCATCGACCTGGTGCTGGCCAGCGCACCCCTGATCGCGCGCGCGAGTGGCGCCAGCATCGATCGGGAGCCACGCAGCTGGGAACGTCCTTCCGACCACGCACCCGCCTTGCTGGAACTCGCCGATGTCTGACGCCGACTGGCCATCGTCGCTGGCCGACAGCGAGCTCGAGGAACTCGATCAGTACCTGCGGGCGCATTCCGGAGACGATCACCTGCTGCTCGACGGTGTGCACGGCCTGCTGACCTCGCTCGCGATCGGGCCATCTCCTGCAACGCCGGAGGAATGGCTGCCCGAGGTACTGCATGAACCGTTTGCCGATGTCGAGGAAGGGGAGCGCATCCTCACCTTGCTGGCGCGCCTCAACGATTCGGTGCTGCTCGAGATCGAGACTGGCGCCTACGAACCGATTCTTGGCGAGATCGATACCGATGATGGCGAAACCACGTTCACGTCGCGCGGCTGGTGCGAGGGATTCAGCCGCGGCATCGACCTGCGTGCGGCGGCCTGGGAATCACGCCTCGGCCAGGATTCCGACCTGATGCAGTTTCTCGGTCCGATCATCGCGTTGTCGATCGAGGACGAGGTGTTCGACAGCGATGCCGAGTTTGCCGCGCTGACCGACGACGAGTACGACGAGTGCCTGGCGCGCATTCCCGAATCGATCGATGCCGTTGCGGGCTACTGGCGCGAGCACCCGGCCAGCGAGGACGAACACATCCGCCAGCGCGAAGGTGAGCCCGCACGTCCGCCGCGGCGGCGCGGCGGACGCTGGGTACACTGATCGGCAAGCCGTCTTCGCGCGACGCCATCGAGGCGGGATTCGCGCCAGTGCAACGGACTACTCGAACCCGTCCCTGAACAGCACGTCCGGGGAGAACTCCTTCCAGCGTCCATTGCCGGCCTGTGCCGGCAGTTTTCCGTCGGGCGCGCCGGCAAACGCGCGGTCACCGGAAATGCCGACGCTGAGGCCGAGGCGGTCGGCGCCATGCGACTGGTTGAGGAACGAGAGCACGCTTTCCGCCCATACCGGCTGGCCCACGAACAGGAACTTTCGGTACACCCGCGCAGTGCCTTCGTTCGCAACACTGCCGGTGCTGTCCGGGCAGCCGAGGATGAACTGGTCGTTGTACTTGTCGACGCTCAGCGATGCGCCGCAATGTCCGCCGATCGTCGCCGGGGGACTCGGGAAGTACTCGTCGAGAATCTCGTAGCCGCTGACCGGACCGGGCTTGAAGATGCTGACCGATCCGACCCGACCGACACCATTGTCGCGGCCAGTCCCGCCGACATACACGTGGTTGGCATCGATGCCGACACTCGCGCCGAAAACATCGAGAAACGCCGGGTTGCTCGCGGCCAGGGTGCCGACTTCGAGGAAGCCACCTGCCGTCGTGTCAGGATTCGGAAGATAGACATGTGCGGCACCTGCCAACGCCTGCCCTGCCTGCGTTTCGCCCGGCGCACCGGCCACCATCAGGTAGCTCGAGTCGCCGGTCCGGCGTATTGCGATCGATGAGCCGAGTGCTGCGCCTGACACACCACACTTCGTGTTTCCGTTGGCCGGCAGGTTCCTCCAGGTCGCCGGAGGCGTCGAAGCATCGTACTGATAGCCCGAGACGCAACCGTTGCCGCCGCCCGCATTTACCCTGGCAACGACCGCCATGTCATCGTCGACTGCCACCGCGCTGCCGAAATTGCCGCCGTTTCCTATGATGCTCTTGATCAGAACGATGTTTGTCACTGCAACATTGGTATCTTGAAAGAAGTAGACCCGGCCCGCGCCGACGCCGATGCCTCCGACATCGTTGTAGTCCGGCGCGCCGACAACCAGCTGGGACCCGCCGCCCGTCGCGATGCTCGCGCCGAAATGCGAGCCGGCCTGGGGTGTCGGTGCCCGAAGCGTCGCATCGAGCACCCAGCCGCCCGGTCCCGGCACGTAGACGAGGACCGCGCCGGCCTCGGCCAGCGCGCCGGCGGCCTGGTAGGGCGCACCGACGAACAACCGCACGACGGTCCGCCCCGGCGAACCGGAAATCGTGCGCAGGGCGAAACTCGCGCCGAGGTGCGTGCCTGCACCGCCGAAATGATCTTCGGCCAGCGGTACCCACGGCGCCGCCTTCGCGGAGATGCCCAGACACAATCCAAGCGCGAGCAGGCAACGATTCAGGCCTGTGCCATGGGTACACCGTGGATGCGTTGCGATCATCTTGGATCCTCTCGGTTCGGGTGGCTTGCCGGGTGAAACGCGGAACGCCGGAAATCCCGACATGTGCATGTCCGGATTGCCCGCTTCGGCGGCATGCCGGATCTGCCCGACCAGGCGTTGATCGGGGCAGAAACGGAGGCAGAGGTTCCGTTATGCTGCGGCTGTATTCCCGGCACCGACCCAGCGCAGGTCACGGAGTTGAGACCTTGACGGATTCGCTTCCCCTCACCGAGTGGCTGCGCGCAGCCGGCGGCGGCGACAACGGCGCCGGGGAACGTGCCTATGCGGCCGTCTATGCGGAGCTGCGGCGCCTGGCGGCTTGCCAGGTGGGAAAACTCGGAGGCCAGGCAACGCTGACGCCTTCGGCCCTGGTCAGCGAGGCTTTCATCAAGCTCGCCGGCGGTTCGTTGAGTGCACTCAATGACCGGCGGCATTTCTTCAACCTCGCCGCTCGCGCGATGCGCCAGACCATGATCGACCACGCCCGCGAGCATCTGGCGCAGAAGCGTGGCGGCGACCTGATTCGCACCGAGCTCGACGACGGCTTGCCGGATCGCGCGCTGGATGCGCAGCAGGCACTCGCGATCGACCAGGCGCTCAGCGCACTCGACGAACAGGATGCGCAGCTCGCCGAAACCTTGAGCTGGCGTGTATTCGGCGGGCTGACATCACCCCAGATCGCGGAGTTGCGTGGCGTCACCGAACGCACCGTGCAGCGGGACTTGGCGATCGCACGGAATTATCTTCGTCTGGCCCTGGACGGCGCGCGGTGACAGACACAAAGCAGCGTCCGCTTTTTTCGGCCGCGCGCTGGAGCACGCTACGCTTACTGCTCGACGAATTGACCGACGCAGGGGTCGACAGGCGCGAATCACGTCTCGCCGAAATTGCTGCCGCCGATTCCGAACTGGCGGTGGCGCTGCGCGAGCTGCTGGCCGATTCCGGTGACCCCGGGACGCGCGCGCCCGAGCGGGTCATGCAGCGCCTTTCGTCGGACGCTGGCGATGACACGCCCTTGCGCATCGGCCCGTTCCGCCTGTTGCACCGGATCGGCGCGGGAGGCATGGGGGTGATCTACCTGGCCGAACGCGAGCAGGTCGATTTTGTCCAGCAGGTGGCGCTGAAGCTCCTCGATGGAGGTTCGGCGCGACTGGCCAGGCTCGCTGCGCGCGAGCGACGTATCCTCTCCGCTCTGACGCACCCGAACATCACGGCCTTTGTTGATGCCGGAAGTATCGATGGCCGGGCGTGGATGGCGATGGAGTATGTCGATGGCGAGGCCCTGCTCGACTACTGTCGTCGCAACCGCTGCGATATCCGCGAGCGTATCCGCCTGTTCGACCAGGTCTGTTCGGCCGTCCTGCATGCGCATGCGCAACTGGTCATCCATCGCGACCTCAAGCCATCGAACATCCTCGTCAATCGGGAAGGGACCGCGAAACTGCTCGATTTCGGCATCGCCCTTGTGCTCGACCCGGGCGAGGAGAGTGAGCCGGCAACGCGTGTATTCACGCCCGAATACGCGGCACCCGAACAATTGCGCGGCGAACGCGCGAGCACGGCGACCGACATCTACGCGCTCGGTCTGGTTCTTTATGAACTCGTCGCCGGTCACCGCCTGCCGACCCTCGATCGCGGCGGCGGCGAACGGGAGTGGAGTGCGACCGAACTGGCGCGCTATGCGGCCACCCGCGAACCAACGCGCGCAGTCGCCGATCCACTGCCGATGGATCCGATGATGATGCGCAAGCTCCTGCGCGGCGATCTTGGCCGCATCATCGCGCATGCGCTGAATGCAAGCCCCGATCAGCGTTATGCCTCGGTTGCCCAGCTTCGTGACGATCTCGCGCGCTGGCTCGATTTCCGACCACTCGGCATTGGCAGGCCGAGCCTGGGTTACCTCAGCAGGCGGTTTGTGCAAAGGCATCGGCTGGCTACGGTCCTGGCCGGCCTGGGCCTGTTCGGCATCCTGCTGCTCGGTAGCGTTGCCGCCTGGCAGGCTCGCGCAAAATCGATCGAAGCCGAACGCGCGCGCGCTGCCTTGCGGCAGTCCGAAGCCACCCGCGATTTCATGGCGTCGATATTCTTTTCGACCGATCCATTGCAGGGCAGAGGCATGCAGGTCACCGCCGGCGACCTGCTGATCGCCGCGCGGCACCGCATCGACACGCAGTTGGCCAATCAACCCGACATCGCGGCGGAGCTTCTCTACCAGATCGGCAATGTCTATGTCTCGGCGGGCGACGATGCCGCGGTCCGCGAAACCCTCGGCAAGGCGCTGGCATTCAATGCGCAGCGCGCTGATCCGTCGGTCGCACTCGAAGGCAGCGCAAAGGTACGGCTGGCCTATCTCGACTACGTGAGCAAGCACGAGCGCGCCGACTTGATCGGCATCGAAGCGTCCCTGGCAAAACTGCGCGCCGCCGGTGTCGCCGCGCGCAGCGGGCTTGCCGATGCACTCGGCATGTACGGCAACGTGCTCTACAACGAGGGTCGCAACGACGAAGCCGTTGCCGCCGAGTCCGAGTCGGCGCAAATCTTCGACACGCTCGGGGAGGCCAATCGATCAGACTATCTCACGGCGCTACTCGCTCTTTCAGACCTGTTCGCCTCGCTTGACCGCCACCGCGAGGCGCTCGACACGGCCGATCGTGCACTTGCCGATCCCATGCTCGGTGCCGACGATGCCAAGGAGCTGCGCAACGAACTGCTCGGTGCGCGGGCACGTGGACTGAGCGGATTGCACCGATATGGCGAAGCGGAAACGACAATGTCGCAGGTGATCGCCGAAGGCAGCCGGTCGCTTGGATATGAGCACGCTTCGATTCGCTACTGGCGCTATCGCCGGGTGCAGGTGCTCGATTTGCTCGGGCGGCTGGACGAGGCGCACGTTGAAATCGGAAGGCTGCTGGCGATACCCGCCCTCGGAAACGAGCAGCCGATCGCCCGAGCGGCTCATCTGGTCACAAGGCTCGGTATCGATATCGAGAGGCGTGCCACGGAAGCCACGGCGGACCCGGGTCCGACGCTGACCGTGGCCTGCGGCAAGGACGGCAACGCGGTATTTTGCGCAAAGGCACGACTGCTCGCTGCCGAGCTGGCGATCCGCGTCAAACCGCATGAAGCGGCCGTGGCCGCGCTCGCGGTCTGCGCGGCCGACGAGGCGATCGCAAAGGATGCCGGCCTGCGGCGACGGCTGATCCTGCTGCGGGCGCGGCAGGCACGCCTCGACGGCGATGTCGCCTCGTCCGGCGCCCTGCTTGCCGGTTTGCGGAGCGAGTCCGACCTGCCGGAGGATGTCGTCGCTCAGCTCGATCTCGAAGGCGGCTTGCTTGCCCTCGACGAACACCGGCATGCGCAAGCGATCGAGGCGCTGGAGAAGGCGCGGCAGCGTCTTGCCACCCACCTCAGCCAATCGACACCCGTAATCGATGAGATCGAGTCAGCCCTTGCCATGGCCCGCAAGGGACGCTGAGCGAGCAGCATCGGCCCGGTCTTTTCCTCAGGAGTGCTCAGGCGTGGTCCGTTGTGGACATGCTGAAGAAGCTGCGGCAACACACCGATTTTCCGGCGGCAGCTTCACTCGCGAGGATGCGCCTGCCGATCCTCGCTAGGGCAACGACCGATAGCCATCCCCGCCGCGGCCTTTGACTTCGTACAGCAGGCAATCGGTGTCGCTGTACCAGATCGCCCAGTCGGTCGTCTCGGCGCAGAGCTGGGCGCCGATGCTGACGCTGACCTTCAGCCCATCACAACCCGGGAAGCGCAGCGATCGCACGGAACTGACGATCTGCGCAGCGCGTGATTCGAGCTCCTCGCTGCCGGTGACCTGGGTCAGCAATGCGAACTCGTCGCCGCCGAGACGACAGGGAAGGTCGCATGGTGAAGCCGCATTCTGCACTTCTTCGGAAATGGCACGAAGCACCTGATCGCCGATCAGATGGCCGCAACGGTCGTTGATCTGCTTGAAGCGATCGATGTCGATCAGCAACAAGCCGAGTTCGGTGCCCTCGAGACGCGACACTCCCAATTGTTCGAGGAACATGTAAAGACCACGTCGATTGCACAGGCCGGTCAGTTCGTCGGTCTGCACGAGCCTCTGCGCGGTGCTCAACTGGGTCTGGGTCTGGCGCAGCGAATCGAGGGTGACCATGAGGTCCTCGTTGCGGCGCTTGAGACTCGCGATCAGTTGCTGCTCACTGGCGACGAGGTAGGAGAACGAGCGCCGCATGAACTGGGCGAGCACGCGCGGTTCGGTATCGAGTAGCCGCTCGAAGGATTGTTGCTCGATGACATGCAGGACCGAGTCGGCGGTCGCCACGGCATTCGCCACGCGCGTGTGGTCACCGATGAACAGGGTCAGCTCGCCGAAGAACTCGCGCGACCCGATCAGCTTGTCGGGCACGCCATCGCCGAATTTGAGGCGGATCTGCCCGGATTCGACGACGAACATGCTGCGACCCAGCTCCCCACGCCTGAAGATCACCTCGCCGTTGCGGATCAAGCGTCGGTCGCTGGCGGTCACGAACAGGGTCAACTCGCGCTCCGACAGTTCGCGCGGCAGCAGGGGCGCGCGGACACGCGAGACGTGGCCGCCGATCGGCGTGACGTTGCTGCCCGATTGCTTGATCGACACGGCTATCCCTTTGGCAGATCCTGAGCAATTCAGGATCTTACCCCATTGGATGCGTCCCGAAGGGCCGACAGCGTTTGCATGCAATGACTTTTGTCACGTGCGTGCGTCCGGCGCCCTTGCGATCCTGAGTTGCCGACGCGGACTCCTGGGTCGGCGAATGGGGGTCACCGCCAGTGTGACTCCCGCGCAGCGCCGACATCGGAACATGCGCCCGACTTCCCATCGGGCTCACCCCCAATCCCCACGTTCCGTTGTCGGCGTCTTGCGCACCCACCGGTGGAAACACCGATCAGGCGGCCTTTTCGGTAGTCTGGAACTGCTCTTCCTCGGTCGAGCCGGTCAGCGCTGTGGTCGATGACTGGCCCTGCTGGATCGCCTGGGTAACCTGATCGAAGTAGCCGGTTCCGACCTCGCGCTGGTGCTTGACGGCCGTGAAGCCGCGTTCGGCGGCGGCAAACTCGGCTTCCTGCAGTTCGACGAACGCGCTCATCTGGTTGCGCGCATAGCCGTGGGCGAGGTTGAACATCGAGTAGTTCAGGGCGTGGAAGCCGGCCAGGGTGATGAACTGGAACTTGTATCCGTAGCCGGCGATTTCCTTCTGGAAGCGGGCGATCGTGGCGTCGTCGAGGTTCTTTTTCCAGTTGAATGACGGTGAACAGTTGTAGGCGAGCAGCTTGCCCGGAAATCTGGCGTGGATCGCGCGGGCGAAGTTGCGGGCGAACTCGAGATCGGGCTTGCCGGTTTCGCACCAGACGAGGTCGGCATACGGTGCGTAGGCGAGGCCGCGGCTGATTGCCTGGTCGAGTCCGTTGCGGGTCTTGTAGAAGCCTTCGACGGTTCGTTCGCCGGTCGTGAACGGCTGGTCGTTGGCATCGATGTCGCTGGTCAGCAGATCGGCGGCTTCAGCATCGGTGCGCGCGACGATCAAGGTCGGAACACCCATGACATCCGCGGCGAGACGCGCCGCATTGAGCTTGTCGATCGCCTCGCGGGTCGGCACCAGCACCTTGCCGCCCATGTGTCCGCATTTCTTGACCGAAGCGAGCTGATCCTCGAAATGCACGCCGGCGGCACCGGCCTCGATCATCGCCTTCATCAGCTCAAAGGCATTGAGCACACCACCAAACCCGGCCTCGGCGTCGGCAACGATCGGCTGCAGGTAGTCAACCGTATCGTTGCCCTCGGCGTGATTGAGCTGGTCAGCACGCAACAGGCAGTTGTTGATGCGCTTGACCACGGCCGGCACCGAATCGGCCGGGTACAGCGACTGGTCCGGATACATCTGTCCAGCCAGGTTCGCGTCCGCCGCGACCTGCCAGCCGGACAGGTAGATCGCCTTGAGACCGGCCTTGACCTGTTGCATGGCCTGGTTGCCGGTCAGTGCGCCCAGTGCATTGACGAACGGTTCGCTGTGCAGGCTATTCCAGAGTTTCTCCGCGCCGATCCGCGCGAGCGAGTGCTCGATATGCACGCTGCCGCGCAGGCGCACGACATCCTCGGCCGAATAGTTGCGGCGGATGCCGGACCAGCGTGGGTTGCTCGACCAGTCGTTGGCGATCTGGGCGGCATTGGGCATCGGGGACTTGTTCATCGCGGGCTCCTGGTGCATCGGGTCGGGTTCTGGATCGGCGGTGTGTCGGGTTTGCGGTGCTGCCAGGGCGTACTGGCCGGATTGAAACGTGATTCAGGGAAGGCGTGCATAGGCCGGCAAGGTCAGGAATTCGACCAGTTCATCGGCACGGGTCAGCGCGCCCAGCATCGCGATCGATTCGTTGATGCGCGTCTGTCCGGGCAGGCCCGCCTGCGGGAGCCGGGCGGCGCAACCGGAAAGCACCTCGTCGAACAGGACGAAGTCAATGTTCCGGCCATCGTCAAGGCGCAGTCCTTCGTGGTGCAGCCACTGCCAGAGCTGGGCCCGCGAGATCTCAGCAGTTGCCGCGTCTTCCATCAGGTGGTGGATCGGCACGCAGCCGAGGCCGTCCAGCCAGGCGGCGAGATAGCGCACGCAGACATCGACATTGTTCTCGAAGCCCGCACGACTGATCGTTCCGGACGGCGCGGTCAGCAGGTCTTCTGCGTCGACCTCGACGTCCTCGCGCAGGCGATCCAGCTGGTTCGGTCCATCGAGGACCTTGTCGAACTCCTCGAGAGCGACCGGGATCAGGCCGGGATGGGCCACCCATGTTCCATCATGGCCAGCACGTGCTTCACGCTGCTTGTCGGCGCGGACACGGCCGAAGGCCGCTTCGTTCGCGTCCGGATCGTTGCCAATCGGGATCTGCGCCGCCATGCCGCCCATCGCGAACGCGCCGCGGCGATGGCAGGTCTTGATCAGCAATTCGCTGTAGGCCTTGAGGAACGGAGCAGCCATGCCGACCTGGGCGCGTTCCGGCAGCACGCGGTCGCGATGCGCGCGGAAGGTCTTGATGT
>Ga0116156_10002105_pt1 | contig 18326 bp, 13 predicted proteins | sample AD_UKC045_MetaG_FD_89891 | JGI IMG/M metagenome (GOLD analysis project Ga0116156, IMG submission 89891) | Active sludge microbial communities of municipal wastewater-treating anaerobic digesters from USA - AD_UKC045_MetaG | ecosystem: Engineered > Bioreactor > Anaerobic > Digestate | place: USA... | reverse complement strand
CGAAAAGCTTGTAGACCGTTTCGGTCATGCCCAGGTTGAACCATTTATTGGCGTCGTCGTGCTGGTTGAAGGTCATCGCGGCGATGGCCAACGCGGAGCAGATTTTGATCGAATGGTTGTTGGTCGAAAACGGCTGCCAGATCGCCAGGGTATCGAAAAAGTCGGCGTAGAGGTTTTCGACCATCGTCGTCACGCGCGCGGCGATCGCCGCGAGGCGCGTGGGCTCGATCAGCCCCGTGCCGGCGACGATGTCGTAGGCGACCGCGTAGTTCATCAGCGCTTCGGCGATGTGGATGTCCTGCTGAAAAATGTAGAGGGGATTGGGGAACTCGTAGCCCATCAGCTCCAGGATCGTCGCGGCCTTGTCGGCCATCGCGTCGTCGTCGTCGATCCAGGCGACGAAGGCGGCGGCGACGGCGATATTCGCATTGGAGTACTCGCGGCTCGCGTCGTAAGGCTCGAACGTCGGGTTGTAGGAACCGTTGGCCCGGCTGCGCACGCGGGTCATCAGCGTGGCGTAGGGCTCGCGGTCGAGCCGCCCGGCGATGGTCGGCAGATCGTCGGCGAAGAACAACAGGCGCGGATGTTCGGTGATGTCCGCGCGCCAGGGACCGGTCGGCGGCGCGGCGGCAAACGCCGGAGCCGAAGCCAGCAACACCAATAAAATCAGAAACGGCCGTAACTTACGCATGACGAATTCCCCTGTTCTTGCCCCCGCTATTTCGCGGGGCATTAAGCCTAATGGAAACCCGGGAATATATCCAGGGAAAAAATAAGGCGGGTGATGCCGCGGTGCGGCGAAAGTGGCTGATTTATAATTGAAAATTCGTTGGCCGGCAGAAAATTTCTTGCCTCGGGCGACAGATGGAATTATAATTCGAATACACCTCGAGTGAACGACAATAAAAATGGATCATAATCATAGAAAAATATAAGCAGTGTAAATGTATATGCATATTGTGGATGAAACGACAGGTCAGGCTAGGTTGAGGGAATAGAAAACAATATTGGAAACCGGCCGGAAAAGCTCGCGAAAAAGTGTTCTTTTATTACAAAACTAAAAAATGTCGAATGCCTGGTGAACAAGCACCGTCGACAAAGTGTCCAAAAGGCAAACGAACGCCGCGGAAAGGGAACACATCATGGCCGAAACCAGAACCATCGAATTGGTCGGGGAATCTCCTCTGGGCTGGGCCGATGCCATTCGCCGCGTGATCGATCAGGCGAAATCCAATCGGCTCGACATCGCCACGATCGGTTTGGAGGAGATGGACGTTCGTACTACGGAAAATCACTTGGATCTCTACCGGATACGCACGAAGGCCGCCGTTTACGATCAGAAATAGATCGACCCCATCGACCCGCCGCCGAGTTGCGCTCGCGTACGTTTACGCTTTCGCGATTATTCTTGAAAACCCGCAAAATCCGAGGAAAACACGCGCCGGGCCTTGCGTTGTCAAAAGAGGTTCGATATCAATCGGTTGGAGGGCGATGTTACTTCCTGTTTGACTTGCCGCCGAGGGCTGTGCTAAGATATTTTGATCTACAAGGGGAGGTTCGATGAGCCGCGATCCGGAAACCGTTCTCTGCCAATCCTGCGGGGCGCCCAATTCCCCCTCGGCGGCCGAATGCGCGCAATGCGGCGCGGAGATGGCCGGCGTACGCCAGGAACGCGATAAAAAGCAGGCCAAGGCGCAGATGATCGAAGCGCTGCCCGAGGCCGTGCGGCAACAGATCAAGGATCTGGAAGCCGAGCACGAACGGCGGCCGGACGCGGTGGGCGTCTGCCTGCAACTGGCCAATCTGTATAAAGATTTGCAGCAAAAGGAATTTGCGGTCGAGTACCTGGAAAAGGCGATCGCGTTGGATCCGGAAAACAAGTTTTTGCGGCAAAAGCTGCAATTGCTCGTCGACGGGCGCCCGCCGGACAAAGCGCGCACGTTGCAGATCGAAAAGAGCCAGGCGCAAACGAAACGGTATACGCGCACCCTGGGCATCGGGGCGGCGGTGCTGGCGGCGGTGCTGGCGGCGATGCTGATCAAGGCTTTGTTGATCCCCGAGGTCTTTTGCCTGGCCCCGGTGGAGGGCGACCGCGAGACGATCAAGCCGAAATTTTCCTCCGACGGATCGATGATCGCCTACCTCGACCAGCCGCGTTTTACGTTGTTCGGGATGGTCGATCAGTTGACCGGGCAAAAGCCCAAGGGCGAAACCTGGCTGATGGTCAAGACGCTGCGCGGCCAGCCCGAGCGCGTGGTGAAGATCGCCCCCGGCCGCAACGAAGAGGTGGAGTTCGCGTGGCGGCCGCGTCACAACGAGCTGACCTATACCGTCTGGCAGTTCGAGGACATCGACAAAAGTCCTTATGTCATCTATTCGGTTACCCTGAACGGCAGCGAGCCCCGGCGGCTGGTCGACGGCCGCGATTTCGCCTGGTCGCATGACGGCGCGTTTCTGGCGTATGTGCGCACGAACTGGAGTCATCCGGAGGCAAACGGTCTGTATCTACTGAACGTCGATGCGGGGCTCGACAACAAAATCAGCGACCTGGATTGTTCGAACCCGAGTTGGTCGCCCATCGAACACGAATTGGTCTACCAGGCCAAAGATTCGTGGATGTACCGGATGATGATCAGTGGCGAGATCGACGCCGATTACATCGAAAACGCGGAGAAAGCCCAGCGGCAGTATCTGTTGGCCGGGGATCTCTATCGCTACGACTTCATTTCCGACGCGACGGTCCGCCTGAGTCAATCCGGCGGGCTCCGGTCGCCGATGTACCTGCCCAACGGGCAGAACATCACCGCGCTGACCTATACCGAAGGCGGCGAGGGCGGCAACACGTTGGTGGTCATGAACCGCGACGGCGACAACCAGGTCAAGCTGCTGACTCCGGGCCGGGAATACGAGATGTTCGGCGCGTATAGCTGGGCGCCCAACGGCAAGACGCTGGCCTTCGAGGGCTTTTTTCCGCCGCCGGGCGGATCGACCGAAGGGCCGGCGACCGGGATGCCTTCGGGCATGAGCCTGTTCGTGCCGGCCGACAAAAATTACGTTTCCGACATCTTCGTCGTCGACGCCGACGGCGGCGGGTTGCGCCGGTTGGCAACGGCCCGCCATCCTTTCAAAAAGAATCCCGTGTTTTCGCCGAACGGCAAGTTTCTCGCCTTCGAAGTCATGTACACGGATTTCCGCCGCGAGATCTGGGCGATGAGACGCTAGGGAACCGCACCGATGTTTTTCTTTCTTCCCATCGGCCACGAGGAAAGCACGGTCCGCCGGTTTCCCTATGTGACCGTCGCGTTGATCGTGCTGTGCGTCGTCGTCTATTTCGGCACGACGGCGTCGTTGGTGCGCGACGCGGTGCGGATCGTGCGCCTCGACGAGGAACTCCAGCGCCTCAAGGTGCAGGTTTATCTGCAATACCACGAGGAGAAGAAGGGCGGGCTGGTCACCGCGTTGATCGACAAGGACGCGGGCAACTGGAACGAGGTCTACAAAAAGCTCGGCAAGAACATCGAGGATTTCTGGCAGGCCTATGCGGCGGGCAAGGTCGCGTCGCCGGACGATCCGCTGTACGAGCAGTTACAGAATCTGTTGCGGCAAAAAGCCGATTTGGAAGAGAACACGATTCCGGCGCGCTATGGCCTGGTCGCCGGTCGCCCCACGCCGGTCGCGTTTGTCACCTCGATGTTTTTGCACGGCTCACCCAGCCATTTGATCTTCAATATGCTGCTGTTGTTTTTCATCGGCTTCGCGCTCGAAGCGGTGTGGGGCCATGCCGCGTACCTGGGCGTTTACCTGCTGGCGGGCATCGCCGGCGGCGTAACGCACGTGTTGATGCACCCCGGGATGAGCGAGCCGGCGATCGGCGCGTCGGGGGCCGTCGCCGGGCTGATGGGCGCGTTTTTGTTCCGCTTCTACCGCATCAAAATCAACTTCGCTTATTTCATCTGGTTTTATTGGCGCGTGTTTATGGGCACCAAGATGCTGCCGTCGATTCTCGTGCTGCCGTTCTGGCTGTTCCTCCAACTTTTCTACGTGGCGATGGGCGCGGAGGACGCGCACGGCATCGCCTACTGGGATCACATCGGCGGTTTCGGTTTCGGGTTGCTGGCGGCAGTCGCGTTGCGGCTCGTCGGCATCGGCGACAAGACGATCCGCGAGGAGGACGAGGAGAACCTGGAGAAATTCAAGCGCGGCGAATACATTCCGCTGACGCGCCCGCCCGATTTCGGCGAGCCGACCGGACCGCTGAGCGCGGCGCAGCGGCTGGAGGCGTTGCGCGGCCTGCTCGAACGCGGCGAGTACGAGGCGGCCCGGGCCGAGGCGGACGATTTCATCCATTATTTGTTGCGGGTCGACAATCCGCGCCTGGCCGTCGAGGCGCTCGCCGAAACCGACGCCGTCATCGCCGATTATCGCCCGCCGGCGGCGACGTTGCTGCGCCTGGCGCAGTTCCACAAGGACAACTGGGAAAACGAGCGCGCGGTGACCCTATTCGAGCGCGCGGCCGGGCAGACGGGCCCGCAGGCGGTCAAGGCGCTGCTCGAGGCCGCCCGCCTGCGCGCCAAGCGGTTGAAAGATCCGGCCGGCGCCCGGGCGCTCTACCAACGTTTGCTGGCCAACCTGCCCCCCACCGACCCGGTCGTCGAGATCGTCAAACAGGAGATGGGGGAGGGGTGAGGCGCGCTTCCGCCTTGCCTGAAATCGCTGCAACCCGCATAATGACGCACCTTTGAGATTCGATGCGTGCAAAACCGGAGTTGTCGATTTTGTCATTCCGACGGAGTCACGCGGAGCGCGTGACGATTGGAGGAATCCCTTTTCGTTGATGAAGCAAAGGGATCTCTCCACTTCGCTTCCGCCTTCGCCAAGGCTTCGGCGGACAGGGACGCTCCGGTCGAGATGACACGGTTGTCGTTCCCCGGGGTGCCGGTTTTGTCATTCCCGCGCAGGCGGGAATCCAGGAATGAGATGCCTTTCCTGACATGATAAAGGTCAGGAGGCAATTGGAATCCTGGATCCCCGGGTCAAGCCCGAGGATGACCAGGGAAGGGCAATCCCCCGTGATGCAGGGAAAGTCCCTCACCCTGGGCTGCGCCCATCCCTCTCCCCTAGGGAGAGGGAAAAGCGGCGGTCCGATCTCCCCTCTCCCCGTGGGAGAGGGGCCGGGGGTGAGGGCCGGGGATAATCCCTGGACCGATGATTTTTTTGGACCGCACACGGCCATGTTCCTACGGAACAAGACTGTGGCGCCCTTAAGATAAGTTGTTAAACCTTTTGGAGCCCGGCATGTTCGTTCGTCCCGATCTGATATTGCTGCACGCGCCGAGCGTGTACGATTTCCGCAAGCGGACGATCCTCTACGGGCCGATCGCCGACGTGATTCCCTCGCTGCCGGTGTACGAGATGTACCCGGTCGGCTTCACGACCATCGCCGAGTACCTGCTGACCCTCGGGCTGGAAACGCGCGTGGTCAATCTCGCCTACCGCATGCTCGCCTCGCCGCGCTTCGACGCGGAGGCGTTCATCGCGAAGCTGCGGCCGCGGCTGGCCTTCGGCGTCGATCTGCACTGGCTGCCGCACGCGCACGGCGCGGTGGAGATCGCACGGCTGGTCAAGAAGCATCATCCGCACCTGCCGGTGATCGTCGGCGGGTGGGCGTCGACCTATTTTCACGAAGAGCTGATCGAGCTGGATTGCTTCGACTACGTGTTTCGCGGCGATTCGACCGAGATGCCCGTCGGGATGCTCATGCGCGCCTTGGCGCAACGCGACGCAAGCGAGCAGCGCCTGAGCGAGATCCCCAATCTGACCTGGAAGGACCGCCGCGGCGCGACGCGCGTCAACGCGCTGACCAACGCGCCGACGGTGCTGGACCGCTGGGGCAACAACTACCTGAACATGTTCAAGATGAGCATGAAGTTCGCCTCGATCGGTTCGCAGATTCCGTTCCACGATTGGTGGACGTACCCGATCACCGCGATCATGACCAACAAGGGCTGCAACGAGCGCTGCGCGATTTGCGGCGGGGCCGGGCCGGCGGTCAAGGAATACGCCGGGCGCGAGTGCACCGCGTTTCGTCCGCCGGAGCTCATCGTGCGCGACGCGGCGCGGCTGGCGCGCTACACCAACGGGCCGCTGTTTTTCATCGGCGACCTCAACCAGGCCGGCCCGCAATACGCGCACACGATCCTGGACGGTCTGCGCCGGCACGACATTCGCAACAACACGATCTTCGAACTGTTCGACGCCGCGCCGGCCGAGTACTTCCGCCGGATCGCCGACAGCGTGCCCAACTTCAACTTCGAAATGTCGCCGGAAACGCACGACGACGCCGTGCGCAAACGCGGCGGCAAGAAGTACACGTCGGCACAAGTCGTGGAGATGATCGGCCACGCGCTGGGCAACGGCGCGGGCAAGTTCGACATCTACTTCATGATCGGCCTGCCGGGCCAGACGCCCGCGTCGGTGATGGACACCGTCGAGTGGGCCGGCGAATTGATGGACCGCTTCGACAAACGGCTGTTCACGTTCATCAGCCCGCTCGCGCCGTTCCTGGACCCGGGCAGCCTCGCCTTCGAGCACCCCGACGCGTACGGCTACAAGATTCTGTTCAAGAAGTTCGCCGACTACCGCGCGGCGATCAGCGCGCCGACCTGGAAGCAGGGGCTGAACTACGAAACGCAGTGGCTCACGCGCGACGAACTGGTCGACGTGACCTACCGCGCCGGGCGGCGCTTGAATCAATTGAAGCACGAGAAGGGTTTCATCGACGAGGCGACGTACCGCTACGTCGACGAGCGCATCGGGCGGGCGATCGACCTGATGGCGCGCTTCGACAAGCTGCTGGCCTGCGGCGATCCGGAACGCATCGCGCGCGAACGGGCGATGCTCAAGGCCGAAGCCGACGCCGCATCGACCGACACGGTCAACGCGCCGCACGAAATCAAATGGAAGGTCCTGGGCACGAACTTTAACTACATTGCCACCGCCCGCGACATGCTGTTAGGTCCGAAGTTTTAACATCGCATGGACCAGATTCATTTTTTGTAGCTGCCTCCTGCGAACGGACGTTTTAACAACGCATGGACCAGATTCATTATTTGAAACGGCCTCCTGCGATCGGGTGCGACTTCCAGGGCTTCGCCCTTCGCTACTAACCATCCGCCCCTCCGGGGCTGAGCGATTTGTCATCTCGACCGGAGCGTCCCTGTCCGCCGAAGCCTTGGCGAAGGCGGAAGCGGAGCGGCGAAGTCCGCCAAAGCTTTATGCGACGGCGGAAGAGATCCCTTTCGGATAAACCGGGACACGTAACGAGTACATGTCCCTGGGTTTATCCCAATCGACACGCTGTCGCGTGTCTCCGTCGGAATGACAACATTCAGCCATGCCTGGCGCTCACGCACCGGGCTACCCTTCGTCGCCCTGACGGGGCTTGAAGATTCGGTTTTCCGCAAGCCTCGTCAGAGGCGATAGAATGTAGCCTGGGGCGTAAGCCCCAGGAGAGAATGGCTCATTTTCAACAAGCCCTTTAGGGCGGCAGAAACGTTGAGTGCGCCACTCTGCCGCCCCGGCGGGGCTGCTCGCATCGATCCTTCGCGCGCCTCTTGCCTTTGCCGCGATCGGTTTTATATTGAAACACAATCGCAATAAATCCGCACGAAGCGGACCGCATAAAACGAAGGAGAAAGTCATGAACGCAACCGGTATTTCCCGCAATCAGTCCGGCGCGCAGTTGGTGTTCGCCACCGCCGAGCCGGGTCGCCATCTGCTGCCCGATCTTCCCTATGCCTACGATGCGCTGGAGCCGACCATCGACGCCGAGACGATGCGGCTTCATCACAGTCTGCACCATCAGGGGTACGTCAACGGCCTGAACGAGGCCGAATTGGGTCTGATCGAGGCGCGCGAAAAAGAAAATTTCGCGGCGATCGCCAAACTCGAACGCGCGCTGGCCTTTCACGGCAGCGGGCACAACAATCACCTGATTTTCTGGCAGAACATGAACGCAGCCCAGCAGGCCAAGGAAACGCCGACCGGGGCGCTGGCGGCGCAGATTCAGCGCGACTTCGGCAGCCTCGAGAAATTCAAGGCGCAGTTCGCCGCCGCGGCGGCGAGCGTCGAGGGCAACGGCTGGGGCGCGCTGGTGTATCATCCGATCTTCCAGCGGCTGTACGTCACGTCGCTGCTCAACCACCAGAACCTGACGCTGGTCGGATCGATTCCGCTGCTGCTGCTGGACGTGTGGGAGCACGCGTACTACCTGAAGTATCAAAACCGGCGCGCCGAATACATCAAGAATTGGTGGAACGTGGTCGATTGGAGCGACGTCGAGCGCCGTTTCGCAGCGGCCGTGAATTTCGGCGCGTAACGCCCGGCGAAAAACGACAAATTCTTCTTGGCCCCCGCGATGAACGGGGGCCTTTTTTTTGAACCTGCGGGGCGCCGCGGTTGTCTCAACAACGGGGGAAGGGTGCACCTGCATGATTATTATCCAATAACATTTCATCAGGAGCGGCGGTCGCGCGGTCTTGCCAAACGGGTGAACGATGGTTAATTTTCCTCTGCAACAAACGAGGAGGTGACGTTCGATGGATCCGGTTTCGACTGGTTTCCTGTTCTGGGACCCGACGATGATTCTGCTGATTCCGGCGATCGTGTTGGGCATCTGGGCGCAGGCGAGAGTGCGTTCGACGTACAAAAAATTCAGCCAGATCCGCGCGGCGTCGGGCATGACCGGCGCGCAGGCGGCGCGGTATCTGCTGGACCGGGCGGGGCTGAGCGACGTGGCGATCGAGCCGGTCGCGGGTAACCTGACCGACCATTACGATCCGCGGGCCAAGGTCCTGCGCTTGTCGGAGGGCGTGTACGGTTCGCCGAGCCTCGCCGCGTTGGGCGTGGCCGCGCACGAAGCCGGGCACGCGCTGCAAGATCGCGACAACTATGTACCGATGACGATCCGCGCGAAACTCGTGCCGGTGGCGAACCTCGGTTCGGGGATGCTGTTCCCGCTGCTGATCGGCGGATTTCTGTTCGGCATCAAGCCGCTGATCACGATCGGCATCGTGCTGTACAGCTTCGCGGTGCTCTTTCACCTGGTGACGCTGCCGGTCGAGTTCAACGCGTCCAGCCGCGCGCTGGGCGTGCTGGAAAGCTCGGGCGCGCTGCATCCCGAGGAAATCGGCGGCGCGCGCAGCGTGCTGTCGGCGGCGGCGATGACCTACGTGGCTGCGACGCTGGCGTCGATCCTCACCCTCGTGCGGTTGTTCATTCTGAGCCGCGACGAGTAGTCAACCATCGATTAACGCGAAAGGCGGTCCGCGCGGGCCGCCTTTTTCATTATTGGTTCCGGGCTTAGCGGCGGCGCAGCTTGCTGAGCAGGCGCAGGATTTCGATGTACAGCCAGATGAGCGTGACGATCAGACCGAAGGCCGCGTACCATTCCATGTATTTGGGCGCGTTCATTTCCGCGCCCTTTTCGATGAAGTCGAAATCGAGCACGAGGTTCAGCGAAGCGATGATCACCACGAAGACGCTGAAGCCGATACCCAGCGCTCCGGATTCATGAATGAAGCCGATCCCTGCCGCGCCGAACAAGCGCAGGCCCAGGTTCACCAGGTAGAGGATCATGATGCCGCCGGTGGCCGCGGCGATGCCGAGCTTGAAGTTTTCGGTGACCGGGATGATCCGCGATTTGTAAAGAAGCAGCAGGGTGAAGAAAATGCCGAAGGTCAGCACCACCGCCTGCACGACGATGCCCGGGTAGGCCATCTCCATAAAAAACGACAACAGGCCCAAGACCACGCCTTCGAGCAGCGCATAGACCGGGGCGAGCACCGGCGCGACGTTCTTTTTGAAAACGACGACGATCCCGGTGATCAGGCCGGCGATGGAAGCGCCGAAGATGGTCGGCAGCATGATTTCCGGCGGCACGAGCGTGGGCAGGAAGACCCAGGACATGGCGGCGGACAGCACTACCAAAAACAGCAGGATGAACGATTTGTTGACCGCGCCCTGTAAGGTCATCACGTCGCTGGGCGCGTCGAACGCCGCAACGGTCGTAAACGTGTTGTCGCCCAAGGCCGGATTGCCGGAACGCAGCATGTTTTCCTCCGAAAATGAAAGTTGCGGTGACCGAATTGCGCCACGGTATCACAAGGTCAAAAGAAACGGCAACGACCCGTCAACCGAAATAGGGAGCGTCGTCCGAGCGCGCGCCGTTGTTGCCCTCGTTGCATTCGGCGATGTTGTTGTCGATGTCGGCGAACAAATAGATGTAGTAATAGCCCGCCGGGATCGCGGGCACCGAGCCGGTGGCGGAGAAGGTCTGGCAGTCGCCCGCCGCGATGCCCGCCAACGCGCCTGATTCGTAGACCAGGTAGAATTCGCCGTTGCCGTCGGCGCTGGTCGACAGGTAGGCGCCGAAACGGTGGTTCGCTTCGGCGGCCGCGCCGCCGCCGTTGCAGATGGTCACGCTATCCACGTTGAACGCGTTGCCGATTTCGCCGTAGTGGAAAACGCTGAACTGATCGATGGACAAGTCGGGCGACGTCGTGCAATCGCCGGCGCCGTTGTCGTCGCCGGTTTCGTCGGTTTCGTCGGTCGAGTCGCCGCATGAGAACGCACCGACAAGGCTCACGGCGAGTGCGGTGATCACAAATAACTTTTTCATTGATTTCTCCTGCGTGGTTGCGCTGGAATTGTATCATTGTTGGACGAGGGCATTACAAGCCGGGGGTGGTTTGGTATATGGTAGGGCAAACGAAAGCGGAGATTTAAGCGATGAAAAAGGAACAGCGAGTCGTGGCGCCTTGCGGCATCTGTTGCGACGATTGCTTCGGGCGGCAGGGAAAAATCGCCGATCTGGCCCGCGATCTGCGCAAGGAACTGCGCGCGGCGCACTTCGAATTTTTCGCCGAGGCGATGGCCGCCATTCCGCAGTTCGAGCCGCTCGCGCATTACCCGCAATGTTATGAAGCGCTGGGGTCGATCGAAAAACTGCGCTGTACAAAACTGTGCCGCGACGGCGGCTGCACTCCCCTGTGCGCCATTCGCGCCTGCGCCCGGGAGAAGAAGTTGGACGGTTGCTGGCAGTGCGGCGAGTTCGAGGCTTGCGAAAAACTGAAGCCGCTGGCGGTGACCCACGGCGATGCCGTGTTGCGCAACTTGCGCCGCATCAAACGCAACGGGCTGGATGCGTTCCTGGCCGGCAAACGCGAATGGAGGCACTTCGCGCCGAAGAAGGGCGAAGCGAAGCGGTAGCAGGCAGCGCTGGACCAATGTTTCCCGCACCCGTCGTTGTTGTTATCATCATCCCGCCTGCGGCGGGATTTCGCTACGCTCAATCGTTGCGACAATCAACTCCCGCACCCGTCGTTGTTGTCATCATTGTCGTCATCGCCCGGCGGCGGGAAGCTGTCATCGTCGTCGCTCGGTGTGGAATCGTCGTCGTCAGGCGTCACGTCATCGTCGGTCACATCGTCGTCGACAGTGTCGTCGTCTAACGTATCGTCATCCACCGTGTCGTCGTCGACGACATCATCGTCCGCCGAATCGTCATCGGTTGTATCGTCGTCGACGACATCGTCGTCCGCCGAATCGTCATCGGTTGTATCGTCGTCGACGACATCGTCGTCCGCCGAATCGTCGTCGGTCGTATCGTCGTCGACGACATCATCGTCGACGGAGTCGTCGTCCACGACGTCATCGTCGATTGTATCGTCGTCGCCGGGATATGGATCTTCGACGAACGCGGCGGTGGAACGGCATTGAATATAGCGCTGCGCGAAGGAATTTTGGAGCAGATAGCAGGCAATCAAGTCCCCGTCGTCACTCCACAGCGCCATGGGCAGCGAGGCGTCATCGGCCAGCGTTTCCACTTCCCAGCCCGATTCGGTCCAATGGGCCAGTTTGGCCGTTTGGTTTTGGTCGAGGAAACCCACGATCGGCCGACCTAGCTCATCCTCGACGACGCCGCCGAGCGCCGCCTCGGCCCACAGCAACTCGCTGGTCCAGCCGTCGCCGGCATCGGCGGCGACGAAGATCCCTTCGTCGGTGGAATAATAAATCCGCAACGCGTTTGTGTCGTCGCAGGTGATCGCCAGGCTGTAATCGGTGCTGAGGTATAGGGATTCCGCGACGGTTTCCAGCGTGAACGGATCGCCCTCGGTGGCTAGGATGAGGTCGTCGACGCCGGTATCGAAGTAGACGATGCGGGCCAGGCCGTCGCTGCAGGCGGTAATGGCCGGAGAATCCGTGTTGATGCCGAATTCGACGAACTCACCGACCGGTCCTCCCGGCGGCCGGCGCGCAAAGTGGATACTGCCGCAACTATATTCGCTGATGGCGATCAGCAGGTCGTCGGTGGAATGCATGGCGACCTGGCCGACGGCGAATTGTTCGGGGTATGACGCCAGCGGCTCCCTGGTGAGTAGACCGTCATGATAGGTGACCAACGACCAATCAAAGTTGTAGTTCGGATTGTATTGCGACCAAACGAAATGCATTCCTTCCGGCGATACGACCAGTGGCGAATTGCGTCCGGGGGCGAACGTGTCGGCGTCGGCAATCGACCATTTCACTTTCCATTCGGTAGGCGCGTAGGTGAACACATCGGTCAGGGACCAGCTTTCGGAATACCGCCGATTGGCGAACAGGTAGGGCATCAGCCCGCCTTCCGCCGGCAGGGCGGCCACCGCCATGGGAATCCAATCCTCGATCGACAGCAAGCGGCTGACGGTCCATCCCACGGTGGCAGGAGGGCGGTCGTAACGGTAGTTCAAGGATCGATACCCGCTTTGTTCGTTCAGTGTGAACAGATGCGATTTGTTCATTTCGTCATGCTGGATGTAACCGACGGTTTCGGGAATGGGCACAAAAAGCGACCCTTGGTAGGACCATTCGAACACGGTCCACGGATCGTTGCCGCCCACGTACATCAGCGAGTAGTAAATCGGCGGCGGCCAGTCGGGAGAAAAATTGTCCTCGCCCGAATAGGAGTAGGTGTACACGGGATATCCGTCGTGATCGAAAGCCAGGTTGCCCATATCATCGGAAAAGAAAAAATCGAGGGTGTAGACGAGGCGAGTGACGCGGCGCCACGTCGGCGTCGCCGCCTCATACTTATATCCATAAATATAATAATTTTCCATGAAGCCGCCGTTGTAGTACAAGAAAAGCTCGTCCTGGGTGTTGACGGCCAAGAAAGCTTTGCTCAGGGCGGTTTCGAGCGACGCGATGGTTTCCTCTTCCCACTCGCCGGCGGCGTTGCGCCACGCGTGCACGAGCAGCCAATTGTCGTCGATATACTGAAGGTCGAACACGTGCGCCAGGCCTTGCGAATCGTAGGCCAGCGACTGTCCGCCTTCATAATACGTGCGCGGCTCGCACTGCCAGACCGCGAATTTTTCACTCCGGCAATAGTACTGAATCTCGTCGGCGTCGTTCACCAGCAATCCCAACGCGCCGGCGGGATCGATCGCGGCGGAGTAGACGATCGGCGTATCGAGCGGCAGCGAGAGGTCGACGGCGGTCCAGCCGGCGACGCCTTCGCGGGCCAGACGCGGCGTATTGTCCTCCCCGGCGCTGTACAAAGCCAGCAATCCTTCGTTGTCGCGCAACAGGAACGCCCGGGGACCAACATCCAGATCGGCGTCGACCACCTCGCTTGCGCAGCCGTTTGGGTCGCACCGGGCCAAGTGCAGTTCCGGTTGAATATAAAGGGCAAGGAATTTGCCGGTGGCATCGTCGTAACGCACCGAGGATGACCCCGCCAAATAAGGGTCAGATAACATATTGATATTAAAGGTGTATTGCATGTCGGCGGATGTCGTCGCGGCGAAGAGGAAAAGGGCCGAAAGTAACAATGGAACAAGGTGGTTAGCCTTCATCTCAAACCCTCCCAACCGGATTCAAGAGTAAGGCCTGCATTGGTTATGCTAAATTATTATTCCTTTCGGCGCAAGGGCGATGTGGATAAGAAACGCGGATAGCATCTGTCGGTGGTGATCGGCAGTCCTCAGCCGCGGGGTGAGTGACGTGCCGATTCAGACCCGAGCAACTCGTTCAAAAGAAAAAGGGCGCATCGTGCGGATGCGCCCTCGGGTTTTGTCGAAGGTGAATTCTCAAAAGTCGATGATCGCCTTCATCTGCAGTGTGTAAACGTTCTGCACGTCGTCGAAGCGGTCGTAGCAGTATCCGCCCGGCCAGAAGTAGCCGAACGAGAAGCCGCTGGTGAAGCGCTTGTGGAAGGTGTAGGCGAAGGCCAGGTCGCTTTCCCAACCCAGGTCGTGCGCCGCTTCCTCGCCGTCCTCGTTGTGGCCCGACTCGTTGATGAAGCTGCCGATCACATCCAGGCGGATGTCCATGCCGTCCAGCGGCCGGATGAAGCCGCCCAGCTTGGCGTACATGCCGTTTTGCACGGAGCCGCCCATCAGGGTTTCCCAGCCGATCAGGTCGACGTTGTAGTCGCGGTCGAAGCCGATGGTGTACATGTGCCGCCCGAAGGCCGCCTGGTTGTTGATCACCGTGTTGACGAAGTCGATCTGCGTGTCGGCGTCGTCCGGATCGGCCGCGGCTTGTTGCGCCGCCTGTCGCACGGCCGCGAGCGCGGCGGGATCGAACTCGTCGTCCGGGTTCGAATCGCTCGGCGAACTGATGCCGTATTCCAACCCCGCGCCCCAGCGACGGGCGTCGTAACCGAAGCGCGTCGCGGCAAGGAAGGCGTTGGCGTCGATCTTGCCGCCGCCCTTGCCGACGGGCAGACCGGCGTCGCGCAGATCGTTCACCTCGTCGCCGTGGATCATCTTCAGCGAGCCCTGCGTGGCCATGGCCTCGGCCTCGGCGGTGAAGCCGGCCCAGGCCAGCCGCGCCCACAGGTTGTACAACCACAGCCGCGCGTCGGTCGCGTCCTGCATGCGGTAGTTGAAGGCCAGTCCGCCGTCGAGGTGCAGCGTAGAGGAGAAGGTGATGTCGCGGAAGTAGTTGGTCAACGACAGTTGGTGGATGTCGTATTTGCCGGAACGGAAGTCCTCTTCCGCCACGCGGTCGTAGGAGAGGATCGGGTAGTACAGCCCGGCCACGCGCGTACCGAACAGCAGGCTGTCGGCGACGTCGCCGTAGTCGGCGTCGAAGCCGCTGTTGAGATCGTTGAGGTCGTCGGGTCGGCCCAGGTAGCGGGCGTAAGGCGAGCCGGAGTTGGTGTAGATGCCCATGCCGAAATGCTGGGCCATGCGGCCGAAGCGCAGGAAGCCGATGGGCAGCAGCACCTCGCCGTACAACTGACGGATCTGCACCGGGTCGACGTCCTCGCCGTCCAGGCCGGTGTTGCTGACCGACTGGGCGAAGGGATCGACCGTGTTGAGCGTCAGGTTTTCAAACGACACGTTTTGAATCGTCGTCGGATCGTTGGGCATGCGCTCGATGACCGCGGAGGGTGTCGACTCAAGCTGATTGTCGCCCCAGAGCGTGTTCTTGAGCATGTCCAGCTCGACGTGGATGCGGATCGGATCGGCGATCAGCAGCGTCGAATTGAGCAGGAACCGCTGGTCGATGTAGCTGTACCAGTCCGAATCGCCGCCGTCGTTGACCGCCCAGGACGGTTTGAACAGGCTGTCGTAGCGCACGCGATAGTAGCCGTGCATATCGAACCCGATGGCGCTCAGGCCTTCTTCCTCGGCCGCCGCCGCCCAGGGCAGGGCGCCCAGGAGCAGGGCCGCAACGATCAAAGTCAAGCAAAACCGTTTCATCGTCTCACCTATGCAAAGGATTGACGTCGGCACGGCGGCGCAAACCGCCCCCTTCCCGACGTATGCGGAATGGGGCAACCTAGCATGGCCCCTGCTTTAATTCAAGTTGCGCGGCGCGTTTTGGCCGGCAAAAACAACGCCCGCGGCGCTGAGGCCGCGGGCGTGACAAGGCAGGGTCGTTTCGCGGGCGTCAGTCGCCGGCGATATCCAGACGGTACAGGGCGCGGCGCAGGGCCGCTTCGGCGCGCAGCAGGTCGATGGAATCGTCCTTGGGCGACGCCGCGATGCGCTCCTCGGCGCGTTTTTTCGCGTTTTCGGCGCGCGTCACGTCGATGTCGATCGACGCTTCGCACACTTCGGCCAGGATGACGACTTTGTCGTCGTCGATCTGGCAGAAGCCGCCGCAGGTGAAGAATTGCTCGAGTTCGCCTTTGGCGTTTTGGATCTTCAACGGGCCCATGCCCTGCGCGACCATCCAGGGGTCGTGGCCGGGCATGATGCCGAATTCGCCGTTCGCGCCCGGGGCGATGATGTTCATCGCCTCGGCCTCGTAGAGTTTGCGCGTCGGCGTAACCAGTTTGACCGATAACGTATCTGCCATAGCTCACCCCCTTACAGGGTCTTGCCTTTTTCGATCGCCTCTTCGATGTTGCCGACCATGTAGAACGCCTGCTCGGGCAGGTCGTCCAATTCGCCGGCGACGATCATCTTGAAGCCTTTGATCGTTTCGGCGAGCGGCACGTACTTGCCTTCGCGGCCGGTGAACTGCGAGGCGACGGAGAACGACTGGCTGAGGAACCGCTGGATCTTGCGCGCGCGGGAGACGATCAGGCGGTCGTCTTCGCTCAGTTCGTCCATACCGAGAATGGCGATGATGTCCTGCAGGTCCTTGTAGCGCTGGAGCACCTGCTGGACGTTGCGGGCGACGGTGTAATGCTCTTCGCCGACGACCTGCGGGTCGAGGATGCGGCTGGTCGAGTCCAGCGGGTCCACCGCGGGATAAATGCCCAGCTCGGCGATCTGGCGGCTCAGAACCGTGGTGGCGTCGAGGTGCGCGAACGCGGCGGCCGGCGCGGGGTCGGTCAAGTCGTCGGCGGGCACGTAGATGGCCTGTACCGACGTAATCGAACCCTTTTTGGTCGAGGTGATGCGTTCCTGCAACTCGCCCATTTCGGTGCCCAGGGTCGGCTGGTAACCGACGGCGCTGGGGATGCGGCCCAGCAACGCGGACACTTCGGAGCCGGCCTGGGTGAAACGGAAGATGTTGTCGATGAACAGCAGCACGTCCTGGCCTTCCTCGTCGCGGAAGTATTCGGCGACGGTCAGCGCGGAGAGGGCGACGCGGCTGCGGGCGCCCGGCGGCTCGTTCATCTGGCCGTAGACCAGCGAGGTTTTGCTGATAACGCCGGACTCTTTCATTTCGTTCCACAGGTCGTTGCCTTCGCGGGTGCGCTCGCCGACGCCGCCGAAGACCGAGTAGCCGCCGTGGTGGGTGGCGATGTTGTGAATCAGCTCCATGATCAGAACGGTCTTGCCGACGCCGGCGCCGCCGAACAGGCCGATCTTGCCGCCCTTGGAGTAAGGCGCGAGCAAGTCGACGACCTTGATGCCGGTTTCGAGCATCGAGCTGGACACGTCCTGATCCAGCAGCGTCGGGGCGCTGCGGTGGATCGGGTAGCGTTTGTCGGTGACCACCGGGCCGACCTCGTCGACCGGGTCGCCGATGACGTTGAGGATGCGGCCCAGCGTTTTTTCGCCGACCGGCATCGTGATGGGGGCGCCCGTATCCACCACCGCCTGGCCGCGGACCAAACCGTCGGTCGAGTCCATGGCGATGGTGCGCACCGTGTTCTCTCCCAAGTGCTGGGCGACTTCCAAAACGAGGTTCCATTCCCGGCTGTCGATGGACGGGTTGGAAACGCGCAGGGCGTTATAGATGGCGGGCAGGTGGTCGTCGAACCGTACGTCGACCACCGCGCCGATGACCTGAGTGATCCTGCCTTGTGGTTGGTTCATCGTTCCTCTCCACAAATTACGAAATAGCGTTGGCGCCGTTAATGATGTCCAGCAACTCGGTTGTAATGGCGGCTTGTCTCGCTCGGTTAAACTGTAGCGTCAATTTGCCGATCATTTCCTCGGCGTTGGACGTCGCGCTGTCCATGGCGCTCATGCGGGCGCCCATTTCAGCGGCGAAGCTTTCCAGAAACGCTTTGTACAATTGGTAATGGACCTGCAACGGCAGCAGCTCGGCCAGCAGTTGCTCTTTTTCGGGTTCGTAGCGGTAGTCGACGATCGCGTCCATCCCTTCGGGGCGGCCCGTGGCGGGCAGCTCGACGGGAATGAGGCGCCGGTCGACGATCCGCTGGCTGATCGCGCTGATGAACTCGTTGTAAACGATATACACTTCGTCGGCTTCGTCGTTGGTGAAAGCGTCGACCAGCTCGGTGCCGATGCGCATCGCCAGGCCGTAATTGTGATCGCCCAGGATGTTGGTGTACTTCTGCCGCATCCCGGTGTTGCGCCGCTTGAAGAATTCGTTGGCTTTGCGCCCGATGATGCTGATGTTGACTTGCT